>JACXTT010000706.1_pt1 | contig 57067 bp, 48 predicted proteins | sample 9270951 | NCBI WGS metagenome assembly JACXTT01 (sample SAMN15532306, study PRJNA645909) | rock metagenome | isolation source: weathered quartz diorite | place: Puerto Rico | collected 2017-06-21
TGCACAGGCTGCACATGGTCTTGCCTTCAGGGATGTTCTTCTTGACGATGGAGTAGGTGTCCTGCGTCTCGATGTGGTATTCCACGCCCAGATCCTTCAGGTAGGCGGGCAGGATGTGGTCGGGAAAGCCAGGCTGCTTCTGGTCCAGGTTCACAGCCACGATCTCGAAGCGGATCGGTGCGCGCTGCTGCATCTTGAGCAGGATGTCCAGCATGCCGTAGCTGTCCTTGCCGCCCGACATGCAGACCATGATGCGGTCGCCTTCCTCGATCATGTTGAAGTCCATGATGGCCTGGCCGACCTGGCGGCACAGGCGTTTTTCGAGCTTGTGCGTTTCGCGCTCGATCTTGGCTTCTTTGCTGAGGGTGGGGGCTTCGTTTTCTATCCAGACTGCACTCATTGGGGGCTCCGTGGGCCGTGCCGATGTGTCGGCAGGCAAGGTGGGTATTTTCGCGGTTTACGGCGCGGCCGTGTTGGGAGCGGTCCCAAAACCCCGCAGGGCGCCTACCACTGGCCGGCTTCGACCCGGATGGCGACTTCGCAGTCGTCAAAAATCTCCAGCTTGGCGATCTTGACGCGCACGCCCAATACGCCGGGCAGTTGCAGCAGGCGGTGCGCCAGCTTGCCAATCAGGCTCTCCAGCAGGTTCACGTGCTCGGCCGTGCACTCATCGATGATGATTCTGCGCACCTTGCGGTAGTCCAGCACATGGTGGATGTCGTCGTCGTGCGGCAATAGCGGTTGCGTGCCCAGGCTCAGTTCGGCGTCGACCTGGATAGGCTGGGGTGCGCTTTTTTCCGACTCCAGGATGCCCAGGTTGGCGTCAAAGCGCAGACCGGTGAGGGTCAGGATCTGGGTTCCGGTGCGGGGTTCTGGGCTCATGGTGCGCTTACATCAGGGAAAAATCGCGCTCGAAGCGCATCAAGTGCTGGCCGCCGTCGACCAGCAGCGTGGTGCCGGTGAGGGACTGGTTCTGCAAGGCAAACAGCACGGTGGAGGCCACGTCTTGCGGCGTGGAAGAGCGCCCCAGGGGTGAAAGTTTGTGCAGCGCGGCGAATTTGTCGTCGGACAGCAGGTGGCTGGTCAGCGTGAGGCCGGGCGCTACGCCCACCACGCGCACGCTGGGCGACAGCGCCAGTGCCAGCATGGTGGTGGCGGCTTCCAGCGCGGCTTTGGACAGGGTGTAGCTGAAAAAATCCGGGTTCTGGTTCCACAGCTTCTGGTCCAGCAGGTTGACCACCACGCCGCCCAGTCGGGGGGACGTGCTGCCCAGGGCCTGCTGGCGCTGGGCGATATGGCTGTGCAGGGCCTGGCTCAGCAGGATGGCCGCGCCTGCGTTGCTGCGCATGTGTTTTTCCATGGCGGCAAAGCTGAAGCTGGCGGCGTTGTCGTGCTCGAAGGTGGAGGCGCTGTTGACCACCGCGTCCACCTGCCCCAGTTGTTCTACGACCGTGGGCAGCAGGTGGCGGACCGCCGTTTCGTTTGCCAGATTGGAGCGAAAAGCGGCTGCGCCCGGCGTCAGTTGTGCGCAGTCGGCTACTGTTTTTGTAGCGTCCTCGACCGAATCGCGGTAGTGCACCGCCACCCGCCAGCCGCTGGCGGCCAATTGCAGCGCGATCTCGCGCCCCAGGCGCTTGGCCGCGCCGGTCACCAGCACGGTGGGGGGGAAGGTCGGGGGAAGCGGGGCAGACATTGGGGGACAATCCGGCGTGAGATGACAACACCCCCGAGTTTAACGATCCCCCCCAACAGCCAAGCCACCGCCGACCACGGGGCGCTGGCGCAGCACATTCGCCAGTACATCGCGGCGCAAGGCGGTTGGATCGGTTTTGACGCCTTCATGGCGCAGGCCTTGTACACGCCGGGGCTGGGCTACTACGCGCATGGTTCTGCCAAGTTTGGTCTGTTGCCGCAGGGCCTGCGCGGCGCCGATGGCCTGCTTGCCGGTGCCGGCAGCGACTTTGTCACGGCCCCCGAGATGACGCCGCTGTTCGGCCAGGCCCTGGCGCGCCAGGTGGCGCAGGCGCTGGAGGCCACGCAGACCGATACCGTGTGGGAGTTCGGTGCCGGCAGCGGCGCCCTCGCGGCGCAGGTGCTGCAGGCCCTGGGTGACCAGGTGCAGCGTTACACCATCGTGGACCTTTCGGATTCGCTCAAGGCACGCCAGCAAGCGCGTTTGCAGGCCTTGGGTGACAAGGTGCGCTGGGTCACCGAGCTGCCTGCGCAGATGCGCGGTGTGGTGCTGGGCAATGAGGTGCTGGACGCCATGCCGGTGCAACTGCTGGCGCGTGTGAAGGGGGTGTGGCATGAGCGTGGGGTGATCTGTGGCGAAGAGGGCGCGGGTTTCCTCTGGCAAGACCGCCCCACCAGCTTGCGCCCGCCCGTTGAGATTCCTGGCCCGCACGACTACCTGACTGAAATCCACCCCCAGGGCGAGGCCTTTGTGTGCACGCTGGCCGACCGCCTTGAGGCGGGCGCGGTGTTCCTGCTGGACTATGGCTTTCCCGAAGCCGAGTATTACCACCCGCAGCGCCATATGGGTACGGTGATGTGCCACCGCGCCCACCAGAGCGATGCGGACCCGCTAGACGCCGTGGGCCAGAAGGACATCACGGCCCATGTCAACTTCACCGGCATTGCGCTGGCCGCGCAGGACGCGGGGCTGGAGGTGCTGGGCTACACCAGCCAGGCCCATTTCTTGATCAACTGCGGCCTGGCGGACGCCATGCAGGCCGCGTCTCTGTCCGAGCGGGTGGCCGCCAACAAGCTGCTCATGGAGCATGAGATGGGGGAGCTGTTCAAGGTGATTGGCCTGACCCGCGGCGCCCACTGGGATGCCCTGGGCTTTGCACAAGGTGATAGAACGCACCGGCTGTAACGGCCCGGTAACACGCCGCCGTGCTTGCGGGTTAGTATCCCCGCCATGAAAACGACCACCCGCACTGAAAGCATAGAGCGCACCGAACGCCCCTGGGGCTGGTATGAAACCATCTCCGAGGTTGGGGGCCACAAGATCAAACGCATCGAGGTGGCGCCGGGCCAGCAGCTCAGCCTGCAAAAGCACCACCAGCGTGCCGAGCACTGGGTGGTAGTACAGGGCACAGCCCGCATCACCCTGGATGACCAGGTGTTTGACCTGGCGCCCGGCGGCCATTGCGACATCGCCGTGGGGCAGGTGCACCGGTTGGCCAACCTGACGACCGAACCGGTGCAGATTGTCGAAGTGCAATTTGGCAGCTACCTGGGCGAAGACGATATCGTGCGCCTGCAAGATGACTACGGACGCCAGTGAAGCTGGCGCAATTTATGAGCACAGTTTCTCCCGATTTGCAGATCCGCCTGCCGGCTGGCAGTGCACCCGTGGCCTGTGTGGACATTGGCGGCACCAAGGTGGCCGTGAGCATCGCCGATGCGCGCGGCATCCACGGCAAGGTGACCGAGCCCACGGCCAAGGAAGGCCGCAACGACGCACTGGCGCTGCAGATCATCCGCATGGTGGGGCAGAGCTGCGCGCTGGCGGGCGTGGCAGACATCAGTGCAGTGGGCGTGTCGTCCTGCGGTCCGTTTGTGCTGCGCGATGGCCTGGTGGAATTGGCCGCTCCCAATATCTGTGGCGGCATGGCCGGCAAAGCCCGTGGCCTGCCCAATGACTGGCTGACCGCCCTGCTCGAAGCGCCGCTGCGCGCGACATTCCCCAATGTGCGGGTGGAAAACGATGCCGTGGGCGCGTTGGAGGCCGAACGCCGCTGGGGCGCCTTGCAAGGACTGAACCACTGTGCCTACGTGACCTGGAGCACCGGCATCGGCATGGGCCTGTGTGTGGAGGGCCATATCCTGCGCGGCAAGAACGGCAATGCGGGCCACGCCGGTCACACGTTTGTTTGCGACAACGACGATGCCCTGTGCGGCTGCGGCAGCATTGGCGACGTGGAAGGCATGGTCGCGGGCAATGCCATCCCGCGGCGCTTTGCGGCACTGGGCTATGCCGATTCTGCGGCGCTGTTTGCCGCTGCGTATGCGGGGGATGCGCAGGCGGTGGACATCGTGGACGGTCTGTGCCGCGTCATGGGCCGCACCCTGTTCAACCTGGTGGTGACGCTGGACCTGCAACGTATCAGCATCGGCGGCAGCGTGTTCTGGCACCACCGCGACTACCTGCTGCCGCGCCTGGTCGCCCACACCACCGGAAAGCTGCGCTCACTGACGGATGGCGTGGACATGGTGCCTGCCGGTCTGGGCGAGCGTGTGGGGGATTTCGCCGCCTTGGCGCTGGTGATGGGCTGATACCAGGCGCCGGCCTGTACAGGGGAAAGACATGGACAAAGTCAAATGGGGCGTGCTGAGCACGGCCAAGATCGCGCGGGACAAGGTTATCCCGGCGATGCAGAAAAGCCAATGGTGCGACATGCAGGCCATTGCCTCGCGCAACCCCGGCCAGGCCCGTGCCACCGCCGATCAGCTGGGCATTCCCAAGGCCTATGGCAGCTACGAAGAGCTGCTGGCCGACCCCGCCATTGAGGCCATCTACAACCCCTTGCCCAATGACCTGCATGTGCCGTGGACGTTGGCCGCAGCGCGCGCCGGCAAGCATGTGCTGTGCGAAAAACCGGTGGCGCTGACCGCGCGCGAGGCGGCCGAGTTGCTGGAGGTGGCCGACAAGGTCTGCATCATGGAAGCCTTCATGGTGCGCTTTCACCCCCAGTGGCTGCGCGCGCGTGAACTGGTGCGCAGCGGCGCCTTGGGCGAACTGCGCGCCGTGCAGGTGTTTTTCTCCTACTTCAATGTGGATGGCGCCAACATCCGCAACCGGCTGGACGCTGGCGGCGGTGCGCTCTACGACATCGGCTGCTATGCCCTGGTGGCCGGGCGGTTTTTCTTCGAGGCCGAGCCACTGCGGGCGATAACCCTGATGGACCGCGACCCGGAATTCCATACCGACCGCACCACCAGTGGATTGGTCGACTTCGGCCAGGGGCGGCGTCTGGATTTCACGGTGTCGACCCAGACCGTGCCGTTCCAGCGTGTGCAGCTCATTGGTACCCGCCAGCGCCTGGAGATCGATATCCCCTTCAACGCCCCGCCCAACCAGGCCACCCGCATCTGGACCGACGATGGCAAGCAGCCTGGTGGTGCGGCTGCGGTGGCGCAGATGCTGCCGCCCTGTGACCAGTACGCGCTGCAGGGAGACGCGTTCTCGCTGGCCGTGCGCGGGCAGACCGCCTTGCCCTATGGCGTGGAAGATGCCATCGCCAACATGCGTGCGCTCGACGCCATGTTCCGCTCGGCCGACAGCGGGCAGTGGGAGCCGGTGTCCGCCGCTTAGGGAAAGTCCCAGTAGTCGTTGCTTTAAAATTAATTAAAAATTAATTAATCCTCGCTGGCATGGTGCCCGCCGGGATTTGGCAACGCTCCCAGCCCACCGGGCTTGGCGAGAAAAAAACTTTTGGAGACATGATGTTGAAACTCTCGAAACTCGCCACGGCCGTGGCCCTGGTGGTGGCTGGCAACGCGGTGCTGGCCGGTGAAGTGGAAGTGCTGCACTGGTGGACGTCGGGCGGCGAAGCCAAGTCCGTCGGCGAACTCAAGAAGATCATGCAGGGCAAGGGCCACACCTGGAAAGACTTCGCAGTCGCCGGTGGCGGTGGCGACAACGCCATGACCGTGCTCAAGAGCCGCGTGGTGTCCGGCAATCCCCCAGCCGCTGCCCAGATCAAGGGCCCGGCGCTGCAGGAGTGGGCCGCCGAAGGCGTGCTGGCCAACCTGGATGCCACGGCCAAGGCCGAGAAGTGGGATGAGCTGCTGCCCAAGGGCGTGGCCGACATCATGAAATACAAGGGCAACTACATTGCCGCACCGGTCAACGTGCACCGCGTGAACTGGATGTGGGCCAACAAGGCCGTGCTGGACAAGGCCGGCGTCAAGGGCACACCCAAGACCTGGCCCGAGTTCTTTGTCGCGGCCGACAAGGTCAAGAAGGCCGGCCTGATTGCCGTGGCCCACGGTGGCCAGAACTGGCAGGACTTCACCACGTTTGAATCCGTGGTGCTGGGCGTGGGTGGTGCCAAGTTCTACAACGACGCGCTGATGAAGCTGGACCAGAAGGCCCTGAACAGCGACACCATGAAGAAGTCGCTGGAGACCTTCCGCAAGATCAAGGGTTACACCGACGCGGCATCGCCCGGACGTGACTGGAACCTGGCGACTGCCATGGTGATCAAGGGCGACGCCGCCTTCCAGTTCATGGGTGACTGGGCCAAGGGCGAGTTCGCCGCGGCCGGCAAGGTGCCGGGCAAGGACTACATCTGCGCTGCCGCCCCCGGCACCGACAAGGCCTACACCTTCAACGTGGACTCCTTTGCCATGTTCAAGCTGAAAGACCCCGCAGCCCAGAAGGCCCAGGCCGATCTGGCCGCCAGCATCATGGGCACGCAGTTCCAGGAAGTGTTCAACCTGAACAAGGGCTCCATCCCGGTGCGCCTGAACATGGACATGTCCAAGTTTGACGACTGCGCCAAGCTCTCGGCCAAGGACTTTGTTGCGACATCCAAGACCGGCGGCCTGGTGCCCTCCATCGCCCACGGCATGGCCGTCGCGCCGGCCGCTGAAGGCGCCATCAAGGACGCTGTGAGCCAGTTCTGGAATGACGACAAGATCTCGGTGGCCGACGGTGTGAAGAACATCGCCAAAGCTGCTGCGACCAAGTAATCCCCGCTCCTGTCAGCGGACAACCGGACAACCCCATCCCACGGCGGGATGGGGTTGTTTTTAGGTGAGCCTATGAAAACCTCCGAAAACCTCCTGCCCAAGCTGGTGATCGCCCCCGGCTTTGTGTTCGGGTTCGCCTTCATCTACGGCTTCATGATCTGGAACGGCCTGCTGTCCGTGACCAGTTCGCGCATGCTGCCCAATTACGACGAGTTCGTCGGGCTGGAGCAGTACGTGCGCCTGTGGGACATGGACCGCTGGTTTGTGGCCCTGAAGAACCTGGGCATTTTCAGCACGCTGTACGTGGGGGGCTCCCTCCTGCTGGGCCTGCTGCTGGCGGTTTTTCTGGACCAGAAGGTGCGCGCCGAAGGCTTTCTGCGCACCGTGTACCTGTATCCCATGGCCCTGTCCTTCATCGTGACCGGCACCGCCTGGAAGTGGATTCTGAATCCCAGCCAGGGGCTGGAAAAACTCATGCACGACCTGGGCTGGGCGAGTTTTCACTTCGACTGGCTGGTGCAATCGGAGACGGCCATCTACTGTGTGGTGATTGCCGGCATCTGGCAGTCCGCCGGGTTTGCCATGGCGCTGTTCCTGGCTGGTCTGCGCGGTATCGATGACAGCATCATCAAGGCGGCGCAGATGGATGGCGCCTCGTTGCCGCGCATCTACTGGCGCATCATCCTGCCGATCCTGCGCCCGGTGATGTTCTCCACCATCCTGGTGCTGTCGCACCTGTCGATCAAGAGCTTCGACCTGGTCATGGCGCTGACCAACGGCGGCCCGGGCTATGCCACCGACGTGCCCGCGACCTTCATGTTCGTGATGAGCTTCAACCGCGGCCAGATCGGTCTGGGCGCTGCCAGCGCCACCATGATGCTGGCCACCGTGGCCGCCCTGGTGGTTCCCTACCTGTACAGCGAGCTGCGCGCCAAGCCGCACGACCGCTGAATCCCCGTTGTACCCATGACTGCCAAAACTCTCTCCCGCGCGGCCGTGTACGGCCTGCTTCTGGTGGCTGCCTTTTTCTTTTTGGTGCCGCTGTATGTCATGCTGGCCACCTCGCTCAAGGACGCCGAGCAGATCCGTGCCGGCAACCTGCTGAGTCTGCCCACGGCCATCAGCTTCGAATCCTGGCAACTCGCCTGGTCCACCGCCTGTACCGGCGTGGACTGCCGCGGCCTCAAGCCCTATTTCTGGAACTCGGTCAGCATGGCGGTGCCCGCCGTGCTGATCTCCACGGCCTGGGGCGCCATCAACGGCTATGTGCTGTCGATGTGGAAGTTCCGCGGCAGTGAGGTGCTGTTCGGCTTCATGCTGTTCGGCGTGTTCATGCCCTTCCAGGTGGTGCTGTTGCCCATGAGCCAGGTGCTGGGCTACCTGGGCCTGTCGAGCTCGCTGGGCGGGCTGGTGCTGGTGCATTGCCTGGCCGGTCTGGCCGGCACCACGCTGTTCTTCCGCAACTACTACACCGCCATCCCCAAGGAACTGGTGAACGCGGCACGCATGGACGGCGCCGGCTTCTGGCGCATTTTCTGGCGCATCGTGGTGCCCATGTCCACCCCCATCCTGATGGTCACGCTGATCTGGCAGTTCACCAACATCTGGAACGACTTCCTGTTCGGTGTGGCCTTCAGCGGTGCCGACAGCAAGCCCATCACCGTGGGCCTCAACAACATGGCCAACACTTCCAGCAGCGTGAAAAGCTACAACGTGGACATGGCGGCCGCCGTGATTGCAGGCCTTCCCACCATGCTGGTGTATGTGCTGGCCGGTCAGTATTTCGTCAAAGGACTCACGGCTGGCGCCGTGAAAGGATAAAAACCAAATGGCTTCTTCTCTGCAAATCAAGGGCATCCGCAAGGTCTACGGCAAGGGCAACGCCGGTGTGGAAGTGCTCAAGAAAATCGACATCGACGTGGCACCGGGCGAGTTCCTGATCTTGGTGGGTCCCTCGGGCTGCGGCAAATCGACCCTGCTCAACATCATTGCCGGACTGGAAGAGCCCACGGAGGGGCAATTGCTCATAGGCGGGCGCGACGTGGTGCAGGTGGCTCCGGCCCAGCGCGACATTGCCATGGTGTTCCAGAGCTACGCGCTGTACCCCACCATGAGCGTGGCCGACAACATCGGTTTTGCGCTGGAAATGCGCAAGGTCCCCAAGGACGTGCGTGCCAAGCGCATCCAGGAAGTCGCCGCCATGCTGCAGATCGAGCATCTGCTGGAGCGCCGCCCCGCCCAGCTCTCGGGCGGCCAGCGCCAGCGCGTGGCCATGGGCCGGGCCCTGGCACGCGACCCGCAGCTGTTCCTGTTTGACGAGCCGCTCTCCAATCTCGACGCCAAGCTGCGTGTCGAGATGCGTGCCGAGATCAAGCGCCTGCACCAGCTCTCGGGCATCACCAGCGTCTATGTGACGCATGACCAGATCGAGGCCATGACGCTGGGCAGCCGCATTGCCGTGATGAAGGACGGCGTGCTGCAGCAGATCGGCACGCCCGACGACATCTACCGCCGCCCGGCCAATATGTATGTGGCCGGTTTCATCGGTTCTCCCACTATGAATTTCATAGCTGGTCACGCAGGTCAGACGGGGGTTGGAGGCCAGTTTTCCTTTGAAGGTGGGGCGCTGATGCTGCCCTGTCCCCAAGAGGGACCGCTGACATTGGGCTTGCGCCCTGAACACATCCAGTTGCGTGGTGACGCCGCCTGGCGCGGCGAGGTGCTGCTGGTGGAGCCCACCGGGGCCGACACCTACATCGTGCTCAAGACCGGTGCCGGCAACGTCACGGTGCGCGCGCCCGCGCACACCCATCTGGCCATTGGCGAGAACGTCGGGCTGGCTGTGGATAGCGCGCATTGCAACTGGTTCAACACCGCCAGCGGCGTGCGCATCGACTGAGTTCTGCTTCGGGCCAAATAAAAAAGGCCGTTCGCCCTGAGCGTCGAAGCCCTTCAACAGGCTCAGGATGTACGGCTTTTTTCGGTGTACTTCACCATGAAGGCGTCGAAATCCTCGGCCGCCATCGGCCGTGCGAACCAGTAGCCCTGACCGTAGTCGCAGCCCGCGGCCACCAGCAGGTCGCGTTGCTGCTCGGTTTCCACGCCTTCGGCAATCACCTTCATGCCCAGCTCGTGGGCCATCACGATGATGGCCTTGCACAGAGCCAGGTCGGTGGATTGGGGAATCAAATGGCGCACGAAAGACTGGTCGATCTTGAGGTAGTCGATGTCGAATTTCTGCAGGTAGGACAGCGATGAATAGCCGGTGCCGAAATCGTCCAGCGACACCTGGATACCGGCGTCACCCAGTTCCAGCAAGCGGTCGGCCACGCTGGGGCTGGTGTCCAGCAGCAGGCCTTCGGTGATCTCCACCACAATGCTGCTGCCTGGCAGCCCCAGCGCCTGCAACTGCAGGGCCCAGGGCGCACGGCCGGCGCCGTCGTGGTGGAACTGCACCGGTGACTTGTTGACGCTGATCTGGAATTCCGGATGCAGGTGGGTGCGCCAGGCCAGCACCTGGCGGCTGGCCTGCTGGAACACCCATTCGCCGATATCCACAATCAGGCCACTGGCTTCGGCAATCGGAATGAAGACGGTGGGGCTGATCAACCCGCGCGTTGGGTGCTGCCAGCGGATCAGGGCCTCGGCCTTGTGGATGGAGCCGGTAGCCAGCTCCACGATGGGCTGGTAGACCATGCGGAACTGCTGCTCGGCCAGGCCCATGCGCAGGTCGTTGGCCAGCCGGGCCCGGGTCTGTGCCGCTTCCTGCAAGGCCGGGGTGAAAAAGCTGTAGCGGTTGCGGCCGGCACCCTTGGCCACATAGAGGGCCTGGTCGGCGTTCTTGAGCAGGTCCTCGATTTCCAGGGCGTCCATGGGGTACAGGGTGATACCGATACTGGCAGAGACAAACACCTGCTCGCTCCCCAACTGGAACACCCGCTCCAATGAGGAGAGGAGCTTTTGCAGGATGGGCTCCAGCGACTTGGCGTCGTTGAGCTCGGTCACCAGCACCGTGAATTCGTCACCCCCCATGCGGGCCACCGTGTCGGCTTCGCGCAGGCAGTGGCGTATGCGCTTGGCGGCCTCTATCAGCAGCAAATCGCCGTTGTCGTGGCCCAGTGTGTCGTTGACTTCCTTGAAGTGGTCCAGGTCAATGAACAGGATGGCGAGCTGGTGTTCGTCGCGCTTGCACTTCTTGATCTCCTGCTCCAGCCGGTCGCGCAGCATGCGCCGGTTGGGCAGGCCGGTGAGGGCGTCAAAAAAAGCCTGTTGCAGGATCAGTGCCTCGGAATTCTTGCGCTCGGTGATGTCGGTGTGGGTGCCAATCATGCGCAGGGGCTGGCCCTGATCGTCGCGGCTGATGATCATGCCCCGGCTCAGCACCCATTTCCAGCTGCCGTCCTTGCACAGCACACGGTGCTCGTTGTGGTAGGTGGGGGTCAGCCCGTCGAAGTGGGCGCGTCGGTCGTGCTCCATCTGGTCGACGTCTTCGGGGTGGGTGCGGCCGTCGAGGGCACTGGCGCGGCTGTGCAGCTCGCCTTCCTCGAAGCCGTACATCTCCAGCAAGCGCCGGGAGTAGTTTTCCGCCCCGGTGGCGATGTTCCAGTCCCACACGCCGTCGCCCGTGCTCTCCAGCGCCAGCTTCCAGAGGTTTTCGGTTTCCTGCAGCGCGGCCTCGGCCAGCTTGCGTTCGGTGATGTTCTGCACCACCGAGGTTCGCGACAGCAGGCGTCTGCCTTCCCAGTGGGAGGTGCCCATGGAGTGGATCCAGATCCGGTTGCCGCGCGCGGTGATGGCCTCCAGCTCCAGGTCGTGGCTGCTGAACTGTTGGCCGGTATCGAAATAGGAGTTGCGGATCAGCAGCATGGACGCGGGCGTGAAAAACCGCTCGGCTGTTTCCATGGCCGTGGTGGGGGTGTACTCCTGCGGCGAGGTCTCGAAGATGCGGTAGACACCATCGGTCCAGTAGACCCGGTCCGCCACCACGTCCACCTCCCAGCCACCCACCTTGGCCAGCACCTGGGTGGCGTCCAGCAACTGGTCGAGCCGCTTGCGCTCCTCCTCGGCCTGCACATAGTCGGTGACATCGGCAAAGGTGCGCACCATGCCGCCGTCCGGCAGGATCTGTGTCTTGACTTCCAGGGCACGCCCGGCGCGGGTACGGCGCAGGTAGCTGGTGGGCACCGCACCCTGTTGGCCGTCGCTGCAGACATAGGTCCGGGCATGTGCGTCCACGAGTATGCAGTCGGGGCCGAAGTCACCGCGCTCGCGCTGCAGTGCGCCGAGCTCCTGCAGCGTGGGCTGGCGCGACAGGAATTCGGTCGGCACATTGAGCAGCTCGCATACCCGGGGATTGAAGCGCCGTATGCGCATGCCGGCGTCCAGCACCAGAATGCCCTGGCTGATGCTGGTCAGCGTGGTCTGCAGCAGCTGGGTGTTCTCCAGCAACTGCGCATTGACCTGGCGCCACTCGGCTTCGGCCTTCTTGCGTGCGCTGATATCGGTGTGCGTGCCCAGCATGCGCACGGCCTTGCCCTGCGCGTCGCGGTTCACCACCATACCGCGCGACACGATCCAGGCCCATTGCCCGTCCTTGCGGCGCATGCGCAGATCCATGACGTAGCTGGGGGAGCGGCCTTCCAGATAGGCATGCAGTGCCGCCTGCATGGGCGCCAGATCGTCGGGGTGGAGCAGGGAGACAAACTCGTCGAACCCGCCGTGCAACTCCTGGCCGTCGTAACCCAGCATTTCCTCCCAGCGCGGCGAATGGCTTTGTGTGCCGGTGACCATATTCCAGTCCCAGACCGCGGCACCGGCGCCCTCCAGGGCCATGCGCCAGAGATTGTCGCCGTCCAGGCGACTCCAGTCCGGCACGTCAGTGCCCGGCGCATTGGCCGCCGCAGGGTCGGAAGGTTGGTTGGACATGGTCAATGGGGAAGGGGAATCTCAAGCTTAATACGTAAGCCCTGGGGTTCCACCGCCAATGCATAGGTGTTACCCCCATGCCGTTGGGCAATCTCGGCCACGATGGCCAGCCCCAGTCCGCAGCCGCCTGGCAATTCGCTGGCGCGCCAGAAGCGCTCGAACACGCGGGCCAGATCGGCCCCGCTGAGGCCGGGGCCGTTGTCCTCGACTTCCAGGATGCAGTGTGGACCCTGGGCGCGTGCGCGCAGGGTGACGGTGGCGCCGCGCCCGGCGTAGCGCAGGGCGTTGTCGATCAGGTTGCTGAGTGCTTCGCGCAGTAGCAGTTTGTCGCCCGGTGCACTCAGGCGGTCGTCGCCTTCGTAGCCCAGGTCCACCCCGGCGGCCACGGCACGGGGCGTCCATTCGCGCGCCACCTCGCGGGCCAGCGCGGCCACATCCACCGGGTGCAGTGCAATCTCGGCCTCGGTGCGGGCCAGCGACAGCAACTGGTGCACCAGGTGGGCGCTGCGCTGGGCGCCGGTGTGCACCTTGGCCAGCCGCTGTTGCAGGGCGGCGGGTTCGGTCTCCTGCATGGCCAGCTCGGTCTGGCTGATCAGGCCGGCCAGTGGCGTGCGCAGCTGGTGGGCTGCGTCGTTGAGAAAGCGTTTTTCCTGGCTCAGACTGCGCCGCAGCGTGGTCAGCAGGTGGTTCAGGGTGTTGGCCAGCGAGTGCACTTCGCGCGGTGCCTGGTCCAGCTCAATCGGCGAGAGCGAGGCCGCTGTGCGGTGCGCCAGTTGCGCCTCCAGGCGCTGCAGCGGCAACAGGCCGCGGCGAATGCCGGCGTACACCAGCATGCTGAGCACCGCGCCCAGCAACAACAATGGAATGAGCACGTCGCGCACCAGTTCGCGCGCAATGCCCTGTTGCACAGCCAGGCTCTTGGCCACCTGCACGCGCATGCGCTGCTCGACCGCGCCTTCGCCAAAGCTCAGGTCAATGGACGCCACGCGCATGGGCTTGCCGTCCAGCACCAGGTCGTACAGCAGTGGCTCGTTCTTCAGGATCACCACGTCGGGCGGTGGCCCCGGCAGACGGCCGTTGCCCAACAGAAAGCTGCCCGGCGGCGAGGACACCATGTAGCTCACGCGGTCCTGGGGATCCTGCTCGATGATGTCCTGCGCGGCGCGGGGAAAGTCCACCAGCAGGCCCGATCCAAACGGTTTGACCTGGCGCGCCAGCGAGCGCACGGACTGGGTCAGCGACTGGTCAATGGCCTTCTCGGCATAGGTCAGCGCCACGCGAAAGGCCAGCACCCCGCCCATCAGCCACAGCACCAGTTGCGGCAGCAGCAACCAGACCAGCAGTTGCCGGCGCAGCGAGGGATGGCCCCCACGCTCCGCCGCTCCGCGGGTCGCTGCCCCCCAAGGGGGCGAATCCGCCTTGGGGCGGCCCGGCGGCGGATTGTGGCCGTCGTCATGACGGGCGGCGCTCATGCCGTGACCGTCTCCAGCATGTAGCCCAGGCCGCGCACGTTGCGGATGGAGAGGCCTGATTCAGCCAGTTTGCGCCGCAGTCGGTGCACATAGACCTCCAGCGCGTTGGAGCCGCTGGCGGCGCCGTCGACCGGCTGGGTCTGCCAGACGGCCAGCACATCCTCGCGGCCCACCACCTGGCCCTGGTTGCTGACCAGCAGCGACAGCAGCGCCCACTCGCGCTGGGTCAGGTCCAGCGGCACCTCGTCCAGCCAGGCCAGCGGCAGCACCGGGTCCACGCGCAGGCGCCGGGCGGCCGGGCCTTCCACTTCGAGGGAGCCGCCAAAGGCCGGCAGCCGGCTGCGCCGCAACATGGCCTGAAGGCGGGCCAGCAGTTCGGCCATGTCGAAGGGTTTTGTGAGGTAGTCGTCGGCACCGGCGTTGAGGCCCTGCACGCGGTCGTCCACGCCGTCGCGTGCGGTCAGCACCAGCACCGGCAATGCGGTGAGGCGCTGGCGTATCCAGTGCAGCACGCTTACACCGTCGATCACCGGCAGGCCCAGGTCCAGGATCACGCCGTCAAAGCGGGTGCTTTCCAGCAGGCTTTGCGCCTGCGCGCCGTCCACGGCGGCGCTGACGCTGTGGCCAGCGTGCGCCAGCTGCGCGCACAGGCCGTCGCGCAGCAATTCGTCGTCTTCCACAATGAGCAAATGGGCCATGGGGGGAGGATACCAAGCTTGGTCGCTCTGGCCTTTACGGTGGCGGGTTGTTCAAAAGCGCAGCATCAGCGATCGCCTGAACGCGCGCCCTGGCAATCATTTCCCCTATTTTGGGGCCACTAGCCCCCGCCGCTTGTGCGTTGGCAGCTATCAAATGTGTAGCAATCGATTGGGCGCTTGCCAGCGCCGCTGCCAGCCGTGCGGCCTGGGGGTAGGGCTGGTCCTGCAGCCCCAGACGGCCGCGCGCATCGCACTCGCAGGCCAGCAGGATGTCGCCAAAGCGGGCGGATTTGCGAAAGGCGTCACAGCGTTCCAGCAGGCGCAGGGTAGCTTGTGCGTTCAGGCTTTCCGAGCGGTGGATGTTGCCGTGCTCGCGTGCCACCACCTGGGCCAGCTCGGCGCAGTCGGTGGGCACGCGGAGGCGCTGGCACAGGGCTTTGAGCAGGCGCACGCTGTGTTCCTCGTGGGCGATGTGGCGCGGCAGCATCTCGGCGGGCGTGGTGCCCTTGCCCAGGTCGTGGGTGAGGGCGGCAAAGCGCACGGCCAGGGGGGCGTTCAGCCGGGCCGCCATGTCCAGCACCAGCATGACGTGCACGCCGGTGTCGATTTCGGGGTGGTGCTGGGCGCTTTGCGGCACGCCCCAGAGGCGGTCCACTTCGGGCAGCAGGCGGGCCAGTGCGCCGCAGTCGCGCAGCACCGCGAACATGCGGGCGGGTTGCGGCTCCATCAGCCCGCGCGCCAGTTCCTGCCAGACGCGTTCGGCCACCAGGTGGTCGACCTCACCGTCTTGCACCATGGTCTGCATCAGGGCTTGGGTTTCGGGCGCCACGCTGAAGTCGGTGAAGCGCGCCGCGAAGCGCGCCAAGCGCAGGATGCGCACCGGGTCTTCGGCGAAGGCCGGTGTGGTGTGGCGCAGCACGTGCTGCTGCAAATCCTGTTGCCCGCCAAACGGATCGCGCAGGCTTTTGGTATCAAATGTGCCGTCAGTCCTTATGTCGTCTGCGCAGACAGCTATGGAATTGATAGTAAGATCGCGCCGGGCCAGATCGTCTTCCAGGGTGACATCGGGCGCGGCGTGGATGGCAAAGCCGTGGTAACCCGGTGCGGTCTTGCGCTCGGTGCGCGCCAGGGCGTATTCCTCTTTGGTCTGGGGATGCAGGAATACTGGAAAGTCCTGCCCCACGGCGACAAAGCCCTGGTCCAGCAGGGCCTGCGGGCTGGCGCCCACCACCACCCAGTCGCGGTCGCGCACCGGCAGGCCCATTAGGGCATCCCGCACCGCACCGCCGACCAGGTAGGTTTGCATGGGGCTATGGCTTGAGCCGGTACGGCTCTTCAAAATCCAGGAAGTCTTTTTCGGCCAGCGCACCTTCGACCCAGGCTTGCACCCCCGGCAGCGCGCAGACCTGTGCGACATAGGCGGCAATCGGCGCGGGCACCGGCAGGGCGTAGGTCTTCAGGCGCATGCAGACCGGGGCAAAGTAGGCGTCGGCGATGGTGAAGCGGCCGAACAACAGCGGCCCGCCGTGCTCCTGCAGCAGCGTGCCCCACATCTCCACCAGGCGCTGTACTTCGGCGCGCACACCGGGCTGGTCGCGCCACAGCAGGGCGCCGGTGTCGGGCAGGGCGGCCTCGATGTTCATCGGGCAAAGGTTGCGCAGGGCGGTGAAGCCGCTGTGCATCTCGGCGCAGATGCTGCGCGCGCGGGCGCGTGCCGCGCGGTCGGCAGGCCAGAGCTGCTTGTCGGGAAATTGCTCGGCAATGTACTCGCCAATCGCCAGGGTGTCCCAGATGGTCAGGTCGCCATCCACCAGCACCGGTACCTTGGCGGTGGGGGTGAGGCCGGCCAGGGTCTTTTTGAAGTTGGAATTCGCGTCGAAGGAATCGAAGCGTACATACACCTCTTCGAAAGGAATGCCAGCCTGCTGCAGAAGCACCCAGGGGCGCATGGACCAGGACGAGTAGTTTTTGTTGCCGATCAACAGTTTGAGCATGAATACCTCCAGGGGGCACATGCTAACCCGCTGGCCTGCGGCACGTCGGCGGCGGTAGACTGCGGGCGTGTTGTCACTTCTGCCCCTCCACAGACTGCGACAGGCCGGCGCGGGCATGGCGTCTGTGCGTGCGTGGCTGGTGGCGTTGCTGCTGGGGTGCGGGTGGCTGGCGGTGGCGCATGCCGGGCCGGACCCGGTGGTCTTGCAGACACGCGACGGCGGTGTCCCGCTGGTGGGGCGTATCGGCTACGTCATTGACGAGGGCGCCCGGCTGAACCTGGATTCCCTGCGCACGCTGCGGGGCAGCGAACGTTTCGACTTCCCCGAAAAATTGCCGACCCTGGGGGGAAATGCGCATCCGGTGTGGTTGCTCATGCGCGTGGAGCAGCATGGCACCAACGGGGACTGGGTCCTGTCGTCGTCGTCCACGGGGGTGCAGGATATGCGCTTCTACGGGCCCTTCGACGCCCGGGGCAAGGCCCTGCAGGACGCCGTGCTGACCGGCAGCCTGCTTCCCTTTGAGACCCGGCCACTGTCCAGCGAGCGCCTGGCGTTGCGCATGCAACTGCGCGATCCGGGCATCTACACGGTGTACGTGCGTGCCGTCTCGCTGACACCGCGCAAGTTCGATTTCAAGGTCTGGGACATCGAGGACTTCAACACCGATGGCCAAGACAAGCGCCTGTTTGACGGCCTGTGCTACGGCATCCTGGTGGCCATGCTGGTCTACAACCTGGTGTTGTTGCTGGTGTTTCGCGACCGCACCTATGCCCTGTACGTGCTGTCCGGCGCGCTGGCGTTGCTGACCTTGCTGAGCTTCAATGGCCATGCCGCCCACTACCTGTTTGCGCAGTCACCGGTGCTGGCGGACCGGGGCAATGTGGTGTTCCCTTCGCTGTGGATTGTGTTTGGTTCGCTGTTTGCCTACAGTTTTCTGGACCTGCACCGCTACGCGCCCACAGCGGGCCGGCTGGTGCTGGGGGTGGTCATGCTGGCCCTGTGCGGCACTTTGCTGGGCACCATAGGGCAGCAGACGGTGGCCCAGGCGTTCAATGAGTATGTGTCCCTGCTGGGTACTGTGGTGGTGTTTTGCGGGGCGGTGCTGTCCTGGTACCGGGGCTTTTCGCCGGCGCGCTGGTATATCGCTGGGCAACTGGCCCTGTTTGCCTCGGTCTTCGTCACGGTCATGATCAATTGGGGCTACCTGCAGTGGCCCTTCATGGAGGACAACGGCTTGCAGATCGGCGTGGCGACGGAGGTGATGGTGTTTGCCGTGGCGCTGAGCAGCCGCATCCGCCTGATGCAGGCAATGCAGGTCGAGCTCAAGACCCGCACCGAGCACCTCACACGGGTGTCCGAGACCGATCCGCTCACGGGGGTGGCCAACCGCACCGGGCTGGCCAACCGCACGGACGCGATTCTCCGGCAGCCGTACGAGCGCACCCTGATCCTGCTGGACCTGGATAAATTCAAGCCCATCAACGACCTGTATGGCCACGAGGCCGGCGATGCGGTGCTGGTGGAGATCGCCCGGCGCATCCAGGCCCTGCTGCGCAACGACGACACGGTGGCACGCGTGGGGGGCGACGAGTTTGTGGTGGTGCTGCACCAGGCCTTGACGCGCACGGTGGTGGAGCAGATTGCCGCGCGCCTGCTGGAGGCCATTGCGCAACCGGTGGTGTTTGCAGGCCAGGCCCTCAGCGTGGGGGGCAGTTTGGGCATTGCACGCTACCCCGGCAACGGCCTGACCCTGCCCGACCTGATGCAGGCCGCCGACGTGGCGATGTACCACATCAAGCGCAATGGACGCGCCGGCTATGCCTTTTTTGATGACCTGTCCGACCAGGACGCCCAGTCGGCCGCCCAGTCGGTGGCGGGTGCCGCCCACCAGGCCAGTGCGGTGGAAATCTGGGAGGCTTGAAGCGGGCAACCTACCCCTTTAGGGCAGGTCCAGTCCGATGTCCGGCGTGCTGCTGTCGCGCGGCCCCACGGTGCCCAGCCGTGCTTTCAGGGACTGGGGCTGGCCGGTGATCAGGGCCGCGTAATTGGTGGTGTTGGCGAGCACCTTTTTGACATAGTCGCGGGTCTCTGAAAAAGGCACGTTCTCGGCCCAGATCGCGGCTTCCAGCACGGGTGCACCGGCCTGGCCGCGCCAGACGCGCGGGCGGTTGGGGCCGGCGTTGTAGGCCGCTGCGGCCATGGGCATGGAGCCACCAAAATTGTCCAGCACCAGCTTGAGGTAGCCAGTGCCGATGGCGATGTTGGTGTCGCGGTCATTGAGCTGCTGCGTCTGGAAATCGGTCAGGCCGATTTTCTTGGCGGTCCAGCGGGCGGTGGCGGGCATGACCTGCATCAGGCCGGATGCGCCCACATTGGATTTGGCGTCCATGATGAAGCGGCTTTCCTGGCGGATCAGGCCGTACACATAGGCCGGGTCCAGCCCGATCTGGCGCGCGCGCGCCAGCACCGCGTTCTTGAAGGGCATGGGGAAACGCTGCTCCTGGTCGATCACGCTGCGGGTGCGTTCGCTGGTGTTGATGCAGCGGTCCCACACCTCCATGCGGCAGGCCAGGTCGGCGGCGGCCAGCAGGGCGCGGTCGTCCATGCCGCCGCGCACATGCAGGTTGGTGCTGTAGTTCCATTCGCGCACGCCTTCGGAACGCAGCCCGATCTGTACTGCGTACAGGGCGCGGTTCAGCCCCGGGTTCTGCCGTGCCGCGTCTTTTTCTTCGGTACTGAGCGGGTCCGGGCGGGCAGGCACGGCGATGCGTTGGCCCAGCTCTTCCAGTGCCAACTGCTCGTAAAAACCACGCACACCGGCAATGCCTTCCAGCAGCCGCAGTGCTTCGGCGCGCGCGGTTTCGGTTTGGGCCTGTTGCATCAGTGCGCGGGCACGCCAATAGACCCAGGCACTGTCATTGCGCTGGGACTCGCCCATGGCCTGGATGGCTTCCAGCACCTGGGGCCAGCGCCCGGCGCGCAGCGCGGCGCGGGCCATCCAGGCCAGGTGGTCGTCATGCAGGTGGTTGGCCTGCGCGTGGGCAAAGTAGCCCAGTGCATCGTCGGACTGTTTTTGTGCGGCGCGCTTGCCAATCACGCCCCAGATCCAGCTGCGCTCTTCCTGCGTGAGTTGGGCCTTCCAGCGCAGCTTTTCCACCTCGGTGGCGGCTTCCGTAGGCTCCAGGTAGGCCTGGCGGATCAGGGCCAGCGAAACCAGTTCGCGCGTCTGCGGCTGCAGCGCCGTGAGCTTGTCGTTGAGGTACTTGCCCGGGTTGAGGTAGATGTTGTTGACCGTCTTGACCCAGTTGCTGTTGAGCAGGCCCACGGCCTGCGTGGCCACCCGCAGCCGGTCGTTTTCCATGCCCAGGCGCGCACGCAACCAAGCCTGGTGGCGGTCCATGGCACGCTCCTGGAGCAACTGCTCGGCGGCGGCGGCGCAGCCTTCGTCTGCGTCCTTGAGGGACAACCAGGTATCGCTGACGGCCGTGGTGACGTCGGCACCGCTGGTTTGGTGGTCGGCCAGCAGGGCAAAGCAGCGCACCGACTTGTCGTCGTTCATACGGTACTTGGGAAACTCGCGGTTGAAGATGGTCCAGTCGCGGTTGCGGCCCAGTTGCAACAGGTATTCGGTGCGCAGGCGGTCTTCCTGGTAGCTGCCGGCATAGCGGGCAAAGAAATCCTGGATCTCGCTGGGACCGGCCTCGTCCAGCCGCGCTGACAGCTCCCAGTAGGCAGCCCAGGGCTCCAGCACATAGCCGCGCACCTGCGGCAGCAGGGTGGACAGGCGCTTGCGGTCGCGCTGCTTGTAGGCTTGCGCCATGTCCTGGATGACTTCGTCAAAACGGGTGTTGTCGCGTCCCTGGGCATGGGCTGGGGACAGGGACGGCAAGAACAGCGCGCCCGCCAGGGCCAACGATGTCAGAATGGTCGAAAACTGCATGTGGGGATTATGGACAACTCGCAAGAACGCAAGGCCGCAGAAAAGAAGGCCCTTCGCAAGCAACTACTGGAACAACGCCTGGAATTGCCTGATCGCTTGGAGCGCGCCGACGCCCTGCAGCAGGTTATGCGCATCTGGTTGGTGGGCCGGCCCGATGTCGTGATCGGTGCCTACTGGCCCATCAAGGGCGAGTTCGACCCGCTGCCGGCACTGCACCGCTGGAAGGAAGACGGCGAGCTGATCGACCAGCCGCAGCCCCGGCGCATCGGTCTGCCGGTGGTCAACAAACAGCACAAGACCATGACCTTCCACGCCTGGTACCCGGGCTGCCCCATGGAAGAAGACGCCTACGGCATTCCCAAGCCCAAAGATACGGAGCTGATCGTTCCGACCCTGCTGTTTGCGCCCTGTGTGGGCTATGGGCCGGGCGGCTACCGCCTGGGCTATGGCGGCGGCTTTTACGACCGCATGCTGGCCACGCTGAGCCCCAAGCCCTTTGTGGTGGGGCTGGGTTTTGGCACCGGCTTTGTCGAAGACTTCGAGCCCGAAGCGCACGACCTGCCGCTGGACGCCATCCTCAACGACTACGGGGTGGTTTGGCCGGTGTGATGTGGCCCCCACGCTCCGCCGCTGCGCGGGTCGCTGCCCCCCGAGGGGGCTAACCCGCCTTGGGGCGGCCCGGCGGCGGGTGGTGGCCCCCACGCTTCACCGTTACACGGGTCGCTGATCAGGCCCAGCCAGAGGCTAGGGCTCTTCAGGCTGTCCAAAGCCACGCAGGTGGCTTCGGAGCCGCAGCCTTCAGCCCCGAGGGGAGCTACGTCCGCTTGGGGCGGCCCGGCGCGGACTTGCTTCCCACTGGCGGGGTTTGTTTCACGGTTCGTTTACGTGCCGGCTTTTTGCTGTGGGCCAGCAGCGCCGCCTCCAGCGCCAGCCGTGCCCACGGCGCCATCAGTGCCGGGGATTCCATCGCATCGGCCGGGGCGCTGTAGTAGTTCATGCCTTTGGGCTGGCCCTGCATGTCATAGACAAAGCGGGCGCAGCCTTCGGCTTCAAAGCGGGGGCGTCTGTCTTCGCTGGCCTTGAGCCACAGGGTTTCGCCCTGGCCCAGGTCGGCCACGATGGCCAGCGTCAGACCATCCGTGCTGATGCCATACCCGCCGAACATGCGCTTGGCCACGCAGGGGCCGATGCCGGCAAACAGTTCGCAGCAGTACTGGGCAAAGTCGGAAGTGGTGGCCATGGCGCAGATAATGGAAGCTTCAGCAACACAGACCGCACACGACACCCTTATGGCAGGCAACGCAGCATCCCAGGAATCCGGCACAACCCACAGGGCCTCGGCGGTCGATGTGGTGATTATGGCGGCCGGCAAGGGCACCCGCATGAAGAGCCGCCTGCCCAAGGTGCTGCATCCCCTCGCGGGGCGTCCGTTGTTACTGCATGTGCTGGACACGGCCGCCGCCCTGCTGGCCCGCAAGGTGGTTGTCATCACCGGCCACGGTGCTATGGAAGTAGAAGCAGCGTGTGCAGGTTCAGCGCGGGCTACAGCCGATTTTGACTTGAATTTTGTGCGCCAAGAGCCACAGCTGGGCACCGGCCATGCGGTACAACAGGCGGTGCCGGCGCTGGCCGACGATGGCGTGGTGGTGGTGCTGTCGGGCGATGTGCCGCTGACCCAGGCCGACACGCTGCTGCAGGTGATACGCGCCAGCGCGGGCAACAAGCTGGCCTTGCTGACGCTGGCGCAGCCCGACCCCACCGGCTATGGCCGCATCGTGCGCGCTGCCGACGGTGCGGTGCAGGCCATTGTGGAGCACAAGGATGCCAGCGAGGCGCAGCGCCAGATCACCGAGATTTACAGCGGCATCATGGCCGTGCCCGCGGCGCAGCTCAAGCGCTGGTTGGCGCGCCTGGACAACCAGAATGCCCAGGGCGAGTACTACCTGACCGACATCGTGAAATTCGCCGTGGCCGACGGTGTGCCCGTGGTGGCCCACAAGATCAGCGACGCGGTGCAGGTGGCCGGCGTCAACAGCCCGGTGCAGCTGGCTGAGCTGGAGCGTGCCTACCAGTTACGGCAGGCGCACCGCCTGATGGAAGAGGGCGTGCGCCTGGCCGACCCGGCGCGCATCGATGTGCGGGGCGACCTCCTGTGCGCACACGATGTGTCCATCGATGTGAACTGCGTCTTCATGGGCCAGGTCAATCTGGGCGAGGGTGTCTCCATCGGCGCGAACTGCGTGATTGCCAACGCCGTCATTGAAGCTGGCGCGGTGATCCACCCGTTCACCCACATCGACGGCGAGAAGCTCGGCGTGACGGTGGGTGCGGGCGCGCTGATCGGTCCTTTTGCCCGGCTGCGCCCCGGCGCGCGCCTGGGGGCCGAGGTGCATATCGGCAACTTTGTCGAGGTGAAAAACTCCACCCTGGCCAAAGGCGCCAAGGCCAACCACCTGGCCTACCTGGGCGACGCCACCGTGGGCGAGCGCGTCAACTACGGTGCAGGTTCCATTACGGCCAACTACGACGGCGCCAACAAGCACCGCACAGTCATCGAGGCCGATGTGCATGTGGGCAGCAACTGCGTGCTGGTGGCGCCGGTCACGCTGGGTGCGGGCGGCACCATTGGCGGCGGTTCGACCATCACCAAGAACACCGAGCCCGGTGCTTTGAGCGTGGCGCGAGGCAAGCAGGTCAGCATTGCCAACTGGGCGCGCCCACACAAAGCGCCCAAGGCGTGAGCGGACGAGGCACGTGGCCATGCAGGATTCCCCCGACGCGCGCATTGCAGGCCTGGAGGCTGAGCTCGCAGCCGTGCGCGCCGAGTTGCAGGATTTTGTCTACACCGTCTCGCACGATCTGCGCGCCGATTTGCGCCACGTCATCGCCTATGCCCAAATCGTGGAAGAAGATGCGGGCCCGCAACTCGATGCCCCCACCCGTGCCCATCTGGCGACCATCACGGGCGCGGCACAGCAGTTGGGCCAACGCATCGAGGGGCTGATGCAGCTCTCGCGCCTGGGGACGGTGGCACTGCAGGCGCAGCCCGTTGCGCTGGGGTCACTGGTGCCGGAGCTGTGTGCGGCATTGCAAACGCAGCACGCCGAGCGCGCCATCACTTGGCGCATTGCGCCCGATCTGCCGGTGCTGCTGGCTGACCCCACCCTCTTGCAGCAGGCGCTGCAGCAGGTGCTGGGCAATGCCGTGAAGTTCAGCGCGAAGCAGGCCCACACCGTGATCGAGGTAGGTACGGATGTCGGGGCCAGGTTCTGGGTGCGCGACAACGGCGCGGGCTTCAACCCGGCCTTTCAGGCCAAACTGTTCCATATGTTCCAGCGCCTGCATAGCCCGCGCGAGTTTGATGGGCTGGGCGTTGGGCTGGCCGTGACCCGCAAGATTGCCGAGCGGCATGGCGCGCGGGTCTGGGCGGAGGGCGCGGTGGATGCGGGCTGTTGCATCCGTTTCGACTGGCCCTTGGCAGGGGCTTGAGCCGTGTAGGGCTTAGGCGTTTCTGGGCATCCCCAGCGGCAGTTCCGCGCCAAACTTGCTGCGCTTGACGCTGAAGAAGGCCTTGACATTGCGCACATTGGCGTCGCTGGTGAACAAACGCTGGGCCAGCGCCTGGTAGTCGGGCATATGGGCGGCGTGCACCACCAGCACAAAGTCCGGCCCGGGGGAAACGCGGTAGCATTGCTGCACGCCCGCGTCATCGGCCACACGCGCTTCGAAGGCATCCAGTGCGGCGGCATCCTGCCGGTCCAGCGCGATTTCCACAATGGCGGTCAGGCCGTGGCCCAGGCTTGCAGCCAGCTTCTCCGGGTTCAGCAGGGCGATCTGGCGCTCAATCAAGCCCGCATCGCGCAACCGCTTGACGCGGCGCAGGCAGGTGGGTGGCGAGGTATGGACTAACTCTGCCAGCGCCTGGTTGCTCAGACTGGTATCGCGTTGGAGCTGCCCTAGCAATTGCAAGTCGGTAGCATCTAGTGATATTTGTTCCATATTTTTAACTTATTTGGAATAAAAATTCTCAAACGCAATTGAATGAAATATTAATTCATAAATTTCCGTAATTTAATCACTAATTATTCATCCGTGCTCCTACCATCGCTCCATCCATTTTTGGGAGAGCAAGTATGTGTGGCATCGTCGGCGCGGTATCGACCCGCAATATTGTTCCTGTGCTGGTGCAGGGTCTGGAGCGTCTGGAATACCGCGGCTACGACTCCTGCGGCGTCGCGGTCTACGCCCAGGACGCGGCCCACGGCAGCGGCCTGCGCCGCGCGCGCAGCACCTCGCGGGTGTCTGAATTGGCGGCCCAGGTGGCCACCGGTTCGCTAGAAGGCCTGCTGGGCATTGCCCACACGCGCTGGGCCACGCACGGTGCGCCTGCGGTGCACAACGCCCACCCGCATTTCAGCCATGGCAGCGGTGCCGACGCGCACCAGCGCCCCGGCCGCATCGCGCTGGTGCACAACGGCATCATTGAAAACCACGACGAACTGCGCGCCACACTCAAGGCCAAAGGCTATGTGTTTGTCAGCCAGACCGACACCGAAGTCATTGCCCATCTGGTGGACAGCCTGTACGACGGCGACCTGTTTGAAGCGGTCAAGGCCACGGTGCGCCAGTTGCACGGTGCCTATGCCATCGCCGTGTTCTGCAAGGATGAGCCACACCGCCTGATCGGTGCGCGCGCTGGTTCGCCGCTGATCCTGGGCGTGGGCAAAGACGGGCAAGAGCACTTTCTGGCCAGCGACGCCATGGCCCTGGCCGGCGTAACCGACCAGATCGTCTACCTGGACGAAGGCGATGTGGTGGACGTGCAACTGGGTAAGTACTGGCTGGTGGACAAGGCGCACAAGGCCGTGGCGCCGGCCCAGCGCCCGGTGAAGACCGTGCTGGCGCACAGCGGCGCGGCCGAACTGGGGCCGTACCGCCACTACATGCAAAAGGAAATCTTCGAGCAGCCGCGCGCGATTGCCGACACGCTGGAAGGCGTGGAGGGCATCGTCCCCGAGCTGTTTGACGCGCAGATGAACCACGCGCCCGGCAGCAATGCGGCCCGCGTGTTCAAGCAGATCGATTCGGTGCTGATCCTGGCCTGCGGCACCAGTTACTACAGCGGCTGTGCAGCCAAGTATTGGATAGAGAGCATTGCCAAGGTACCCTGCAATGTGGAAGTGGCCAGCGAATACCGCTACCGCGATTCTGTGCCCAACCCCAACACGCTGGTCGTCACCATCACCCAATCCGGCGAAACGGCCGACACCTTGGCCGCATTGCGCCATGCGCAGTCCCTGGGCATGCAGCACACGCTGACCATCTGCAACGTAGCCACCAGCGCCATGGTGCGTGAATGTAGCCTGGCCTATGTCACGCGTGCCGGTGTGGAGATCGGTGTGGCCTCCACCAAGGCCTTCACCACCCAACTGGCCGGCCTGTTCCTGCTGACCCTGTGCCTGGCACAAGCCAAGGGCCGATTGACCGACGCCGACGAAGCGCGCCACCTCAAGGCCATGCGCCACCTGCCCGCCGCACTACAAGCGGTGCTGGCACTGGAGCCGCAGATCATGGCCTGGGCCGACGACTTTGCGAAGAAGGAAAACGCGCTGTTCCTGGGCCGCGGCCTGCACTTTCCGATCGCCATGGAAGGTGCCTTGAAGCTCAAGGAAATCACCTACATCCACGCCGAGGCCTATGCTGCCGGTGAGCTCAAACACGGCCCACTGGCCCTGGTCACCAGCGAAATGCCGGTGGTCACTGTGGCGCCCAATGATGCGCTCCTGGAAAAACTCAAGAGCAACCTGCACGAAGTGCGTGCGCGCGGCGGCGTGCTCTATGTGCTGGCCGATGCGGACACGCGCATCGACAGCGGCGAAGGCCTGCACGTGATCCGCATGCCCGAACACTACGGCGAGTTGTCACCGCTGCTGCACGTTGTGCCGCTGCAATTGCTGGCGTACCACACCGCCTGTGCGCGCGGCACGGATGTGGACAAACCGCGCAATTTAGCCAAGAGTGTCACTGTTGAATGACGGGCACGACACGCGAAGTGACTATTCCGCGCAATTAAAGTCGAAAACACGACCCTAGCGATCCCAAAGAAAAAAGGCGAACCCGCTGGGTTCGCCTTTTTACATTGACCTCAAGCCACAGCAGCCAGCGCCCTGGGTGCCTCTGCATAGTGGTCAAACTGCATCGAGTAGCTGGCCCGCCCTGAAGTCAGAGCGCGCAAGCTGCCGATGTAACCAAACAGGTTCTGTAGCGGCACCATCGCATGGATCACCGCCGCATTGCCCACCTGGTCTTGCTGGCGCACCAAGGCGCGCCTGCGGTTCAGGTCACCCATACAGTCACCCACGTAGTCCAGCGGTGTCGTCACTTGGACAGCCATCACCGGCTCCAGCATGACCGGTCCGGCAGCCTGCTGCGCTTGCGCAAAGGCTGCGCTGCCGGCCAATTCGAAGGCCAATGTCGACGAATCCCGCTCATGGAAACTGCCGTCTTCCAGAACGACCAGAACGTCCACAACCGGGTAGCCTGCCAGTGCACCTGCACGCGCAGCGCGACGAACGCCTTCTTCCACACTGGGGATGAACTCCCGGGGGATGGCTCCGCCGGTTATTTCACTCACAAAGCGCAGACCTTCACCGCGAGGCAATGGTTCCAGGCGCATAGCGACTTCCGCAAACTGTCCAGGCCCACCGGATTGCTTCTTGTGCATATAGCGCACGTGGGCATTCCGAGTTACCGTTTCACGCAGGGCAACTTGTGGTTGTCCTGTATGCACCGATACCCCAAAGCGGCTACGCAGCTTCTCCAGCGTGACTTCCAACTGCAGCTCACCCACACCCGAGAGCAGGGTTTGCCCGGAATCCGCATCCTGGCTCAGACGCAGACTAGGGTCTTCGTCCACCAAGACGTGCAGCCCTTTGGAGAAGCTGGCCTGGTCCCCATGGGCCAGGGGCTCAACCGCCATGGTGATGACAGGCTCCGGCGCATGAATTTCTTCCAGCACCAGCGGCTGCTCAGGATCACACAGGGTGTGTCCCGTCTTGCTGCCTTTGAGTCCAGCCACGGCCACAATGTCACCGGCTGACGCATGCGTCAGTTCCTCACGCTGGTTGGCGTGCATTTGCACAACGCGCGACAAGCGTTCCTTTTGCCCAGTGCTGCTGTTGAGCACCATGCTGCCGGTTTGCGCTTTCCCCCGGTACACACGCAGGTAACTCAGTGCCCCATGCTCGTCATGGACCACCTTGAACACCAACGCAGCAAAACCGTCACCTTCACCCAGGGGCTGTGTACGGTCTTCCGGTGCCGGCAGGTAGTCCACCACAGCATCCAGCAGGGGTTCAATGCCTTTGTTCTTGAGCGCGGAGCCCGCAAAGACCGGCACGAAGGCTTGTCTCAGCGTGCCCAGGCGGATGCACGCGCGCAGTTGCGCCTCCGACACGTCCTGGCCGTTCAGATAGGCGGCCAGTACCGCATCGTCTTGCTCCACAGCGGTGTCCACCAAGGCATCGTGAGCAGCCTGTGCGGCCCGCAACATGTGCTCTGGGATAGCCTCGCGCATCAGCTCAGGCTGGCCGCGCTCATTGAGTGGCCAACGCAGCGTCTGCATGCTGACCAGGTCAACCACGCCCTCAAACTCAGCTTCCTGACCCAAAGGCAGTTGCAAGACCAAGGGTTTGGCCCCCAGACGTTCCGCCATCATGGTCACGACACGTGCAAAGTCCGCACCGGTGCGGTCCAGCTTGTTGATCAGGGCAATGCGCGGCACGCCGTATTGGTTTGCCAGGCGCCAGTTGGTTTCGGTCTGCGGTTCTACGCCGGCAACACCGTCAAACACGACGACTGCACCGTCCAGCACCCGCAAAGAACGGTTCACTTCGATGTTGAAGTCGATGTGCCCCGGTGTATCAATCAAGTTGATCTGGTGCGCACGCCAAGTTACCGTGGTCGCCGCACTGTTGATGGTGATGCCGCGTGCCCGCTCCTGCGGGTCGTAGTCCATCGTGGTGGTGCCCAGATGGACTTCACCGGTGCGGTGGATGGCGCCAGTGACATAGAGAATCCGTTCGCTGACGGTGGTTTTGCCGGCATCGACGTGCGCAATGATGCCGATGTTGCGAAGTTGTCGCTTGGTCATAGTGATATTCCTAAAGACAAAAACCCTGGTCGTTGTGAGTTTGAACCAGGGTTTTCTGGGGCGATTGCCAGGCAATCTGCCCATTGAGAAAACCCCAAACTAGGGGCTCAAGTCTTGCGCTGAGGCGGGGGCACCAATGGACGAGCGCAAGCCCACCATCCACTGGCGTGAATGAATTGTGGCGATCAGCTTGTCAAAGGTACGCATAGGAAATACTCGCAAACAACAAAAAACCCCGCACAGAAATCTGCCGGGGTTTGGGTATCAAAGTCCGGCAAGACACATTGCCTTGCCGACAAAGCGGTAAGGCTAGCTGAGGATCAAATCTTTGATTGAGGTCATGGTTGGACTATACGAAGTATGAGAAATTTTTGCTTGCACGCTACGTTTTCTGCTTTTGGGCCAGGTACGGTCTTTGGTGAAAGTCTGCTTTTAGGCGGCACGCTCGCCTTCTCGCTTTGTGGGGAAAAGCATTCGCTACGATTCAAAATCAGTGCTGATTCCAGATCGCTCAGGTTGAGGTCATCTGTGCGGTACGCTAGGTACCACCACTAATCTCTTCTTGTTTCCAGTCCCCGCCATGTCCTCTGTGTCTGATCCATCAGCTGAATCTGAAGTCACCGTGCCTTGGATGACACTATTGAGTCTCGTAAGTGCTTTCGCGCTCAGTCAGGCCTTTCGTACCGTAACTGCAATGATGGCGAATGGTTTGCAGCGGGACTTCGGTTTGTCGACGCAGGCGTTGGGGTTTTTTGCCGCTACCTTTGCCTTTTCATTTGGCTTGAGTCAGTTCGTCATTGGGATAGCACTGGATTTCTATGGCCTACGCCGCACATGGCTTTGCACTTTCCCCTTGGCCATACTGGGTGCTCTTATTTCTTCACTTGCGCCGAATTACGCCGTATTGGTGTTGGGCCAGGTCTTGATCGGCATTGGTTGCTCGCCTGCTTTTGTGGTGTGCACCCTTTTTATTGCAAGACGCTTTCCGATGCAGCGGTTTGCCGCAATATCCGGAATGGCCATGGGGATGGGTGGGTTAGGGCTGATGCTAACGGGCACGCCATTGGCGTGGCTCATTCATGTCAGTTCGTGGCGCGCGGCCTTTGCTGTGTTGACTGGACTGGCGTGTGTTTCGTGGTTGATGGTTAACATGCATCTGCGAGAGGGACTAGCCGCGACTCACCATCGCCCGGATAGCCTTGTGCAAGCTCTACGTGGCTTTGGCGAATTGTTTCTGTTGCCACAAACATGGGGAATCCTGTTGCTGGCTTTGGTCAACTACGCCTCTTTCCTGACCCTGCGCGGTCTTTGGCTGGGTCCCTTGCTGATGCACCGCCACGGCATGTCACTGGTACAGACGGGGAACGTGGCCTTACTGGTTTCGCTGCTGTCACTGTTCACACCTGCGCTGTTTGGACACTTCGATCCCGGCACGACACGGCGACGGCAATGGATTGCGCGCGCGGTACTTACCATGGCTTCAGTCTTTGTGCTTATGGCGTTTGTGCCGCTAGCTTGGATAGACGTTGGTGGCCTGGTGGTGTTGGCGGTGCTTTCCGGTGCGGGGGTTTTGCAGTACGCCAACGTGCGTGCTTCCTACAGCGCCGAAATGAGCGGGCGTGCCATGTCGGTGTTCACCATGGCAATGTTTCTTGGCGTGGCCATTGTGCAAAGCCTAAGTGGCCTTGCGGCATCCTGGTCGCAGGCGTTGGGGCAAGACCCATATGCGGGTGTTTTGGTTAGTGTGGCTTCTCTCTTGGCTCTAGGTGCGCTGGCGTTCCGATTATTGCCAGTGGCGCAGCCGAGGTGAGAACTCCCCTAGACAGGAACGACGTTTTGCATGCCCCGGGTGTTCTGGAGCGGGACGGAAAACGCCTTTGGGCAAATTGCAGTCATATGCGAGTGACTGGTATCAGGAAGCCAAGCGACATTTGACCCATAACCAGATGGAAGTTTCATTTGCAGCAGAAGCAGTCTATGTGGCCCCTCTCCAACATTTTTTGACTGTTTGGCCAAAACATTTTGTTATATTTTTGACACATTCAGAAAGCATGATGCGTTCTTTGCTATTTCATACAAGGAATCCCCATGCGTCGTCGCTCCCTGATAACAGCACTAGGAACAACTGGAATGGTGGCCGCTTCGGCATTTGCTGCTGGCGGGAAATTATCCGAGCCAAAGCCATTCTCGTTTCAAACCATTGATCCTGCGCGTTGGTCTGCGTTCAATGTGGCTGCAATAAACAACTTGCTGCGAACGCAAGGGAAAGCCAGCAAAGGCTACAACCCTCGTAAAAAACCCTATGCCGTTTTTGACTGGGATAACACCTGCATCATGAATGACTGCGAAGAGGCGCTGCTGGTTTATCAAATTGATAACTTGGCATACAAGCTAAATCCGCAGGAATTTGCAGAAGTGCTGCGCACTGGGGTACCAAGTGGGCCTTTCAAAATCGAGGCAGGTTACAAGAACGTTGAAGGTAAACAGGTGCTGATGGATGACATCGCATCGGATGTCGAGGCCGATTACCGGTGGTTGTACGAAAATTACAAAGGCTTTTCTGGGTCAATGACCTTGGAACAGATACAGGCCACTGAGCAATTCAAAGACTTTCGTGCAAAGCTCTATTTCATGTACGACGCCATCTGTGACAGTCACCCCATTGAGATCGGCTACAAATGGATCATCTATTTCTACAAGAACATGACGCCGGTGGAGTTACAGGCCTTAGCGGAGGCGTCCAACGATCTTAATTTGGGTGACGCACTGAAGAAAATCAAAATGCTGAGTTCAGACAAAATTCCAGGAAAGTCTGGACAAGTCGTCGCGAACCACTTCTTCGGTGTGCGCATCCACAGTGAGATGGTCAACCTGATGAATACATTGCGGGAAAATGGGTTCGATGTGTTCGTTTCGACTGCGTCAATTGATGATGTAGTGCGGGTATTTGCAGGTAATCCGAAGTACGGTTACAACGTGCCTTCAGAAAACGTCATTGGTCTGCGTTTGGAAATGGCAGAAGGAAAATACACCAACATTTACCGCAAGGACTGGCATTTCAATTGGGGCCCCGGCAAAACCATTGGCATTCAGAACATGCTGGTTGCAAAAAAAGGATATGGCCCTTCGTTGGTATTGGGGGACAGTGACGGAGACGCCTGGATGCTCAAAGATTTCGCGGACACGAAGGTTGGCATTGTGGTAAATCGGCTGAAGACCGGGGAGATCGGGGAGCGTAGCAAATCAGCAGCTGCGTCGATAGGTAAACCTGACGCGCGTTTCATACTCCAAGGGCGTAACGAAAGCACCGGAATCTTTGTCCCCGATGAGAAGACGTTGAAATATGGAAAAACAGAGCCGAAATTGTTGGCCTAATAAAGTGGGCTCTGAATTTGAGGCTGCGGCTCAAATGTGACTAGAGGGGCTGTCATAGCAAAGGCGCTGGTTGGTGACTGTGCGTTGGTGGTCATGACAAGGGTTTGTTGCTTCATGGCCCCGTAATCCACCTGCTCGGCAGGGACAGTGGGGACTTGTTCAGCGTAGCCCTAAAAGTCACTTTTGTGCCGGGTTGTGTCTGTGTTTATCAAATGCCAATTCTGGACAGACTTTGAATGTCAGGCTTGTGCAGTAGTGAATCCAAGCGTGATATCCAGCGCCAGGATTCGCGCTCATTTAGAAGTCGTCTCGTCCAGCCTCTAAGCGCAACCAATGAATTAAGGTGTGCACGCCAGGCTTTTCAATAGCTGCGGTAGGGTGAATGAGGTAATACGGCATACGAACAGGTGCCGACAGCTTTAAAGGCGTGACCAAACGTCCAGCCTCTACCGCAGAGGCCACCAATGCATGCTGCCCTAAAGCGACGCCGATCCCTTCTTCGGCTGCACGCAAACACATCAAAGAGGAAGAAAACGTAGTCCCGTGGCTATTGGCGATGCTTCCAACACCAGCGGCCTGCAACCAACGTTGCCAATCCGGATAGTCTGGCATTCCTTGCATTGGTCGGTCATGCAATAGAGCAATTTGACTCAAGTCCTCAACTCCTTTGACGCGTGGCGCGTAATCGGGACTGCACACCGGATACAGCGAAGTTGAAAATAACTGTTGCACCACATAATCCGGCGCATTCACCGGACGGTAGTCGACGATGAAGTCATGGAGCAAATAGTCTTGCTCAAATTCGGTCTTGATTTCTAGATGAATTCTGGGGTGTGCTTCGTAGAAGCGAGACAAGCGAGGTATCAACCACCGATCGCACAAAGCCTGCCGAACTGCAATGCGCACGGTAACGGATGAAAGGCCTATGAGTTGTTCGGTGGACTCTCGCAGAGTCCTGAATGCCTCTTGCACTTTGGGCAAATAGGTTTCGCCCACCACGGTGAGTTCCAACTGATTGTTGCGACGCTTGAACAGGCTTACATCCAAGGACGCCTCCAACTGCTTGATCTGATGGCTGACGGCCGCGTTGGTGACGTGCAATTCGCGGGCCGCGGCGGTGAAACTTAGATGCCGAGCGGCCGCCTCAAACACCTTCAATGCATTGAGAGAAGGTTGGCGAATATTCATGGTAAACCCTTAAATTGTGATATTCATTAAGTTAAATTTGATGATACCCAGAAAATTTGTCGCTTGAGCTGACGCACTCTTGGCAATTACATTGCGACTCAAGTTCAAAAAGCGCTCGGCAAAACTTGCCCCAAGCGCTCCAGTACTTCCCATGAAATTTGAGCTAACCAGGAGTCTTCGTGAGCGATTTCCCCGAAACGATGTTGGTGCACGACCAACCCAACCCGTGGCAAGCGGTAGTGCCGCCTATCGTGCAAACCTCCTTGTTCACGTTCAAAACCGTCGAGGAAATGGAAGCGCGTGTACGTGGCGAAACGACCCGCCCCGTGTATTCCAGAGGTGACAACCCGACCGTTCGCGAATTTGAGCGGAAGCTGGCCGCCCTTGAAGGCGCGGATGATGCGCGCGCCTTTTCCAGTGGTATGGGGGCTATAAGCGCGGCCATTTTGTCGGTGGTGCAAGCAGGCGACAAGGTCGTGTGCGTCCGCCATGTTTACCCCGACACCTATCGCTTCCTTGAAAAATTGATGACCCGTTTGGGTGTGACCGCTCAGTATCTGGATGGCAGTGACACGGATGCACTGATTGCCTCCCTGCCCGGAGCCAAGCTGCTGTACTTGGAAAGTCCCACCAGCTGGACGATGGAAACGCAGGATCTGCCGCGCATTGCCCAAGCAGCGCGTTCGTTGGGTGTCGTCACCATTATTGACAACAGCTGGGCAACCCCCATTCACCAGCAGCCACTGGCCCACGGTATCGATATGGTGGTGCACTCCGCGTCGAAATACCTGTCAGGGCATAGCGACACTGTGGCGGGGGTGGTCGCCGGCAACCGGGAGCGCATGGCGGCAGTCAATGATTTGAGCTACCCCTATCTGGGTGCCAAGCTTTCGCCCATAGACGGATGGCTACTGTTGCGTGGCCTGCGTACCTTGCCTATGCGGATGGCATGGCAATGGAGCAGCACGCGGCAACTGCTGGAGCGTTTGCAAAAACACCCTGCAGTTACCCAGGTTTTGCACCCCTGGTGCAAGTCCGGGCCTGGTGCCGAATGTCTGAAGGGCTATAGCAGCCTGTTCACGCTGGAGTTGGCAGAAGGTATCAACATGCGCACCTTTTGCAATCAACTTCAGTTGTTTCAACTCGGCGTGAGCTGGGGAGGGCACGAGAGCTTGGTCGTACCGGCGCTAGTGAGCAGGGCGCAGGCGTCTGGCCCCAATTCGCAGATCGATTTCGGTGTGACAGATCGCATGGTGCGATTGCATGTGGGATTCGAAAACACGGAAGACCTGTGGCAGGACTTGACGGCAGCACTTGATGCAGCAAGCCGCCAAGCTTAGTTTTTTCATCACAAGAAGGAGACAGTTATGCGGAAGATAGCGCTATGTGGTTCTTTGCTGCTGGCAGGTTTGCTCAGCAGCGGCTTGGCCCACGCGGGCAAGCTCAAAGTTGTCGAGGTCATTACCAGTCCCGAGCGAACCAAATTGTTACAGGCACAGTTGGCAGCTTTCCAGAAAGCCAACCCCTCCACCACGGTGGAACTGGTCACCATCCCGTGGGATGGCGCGTTCGAGAAGGTGTTGGTCATGTTCAAATCGGGCCAGATTCCCGACGTCATCGAGATGCCTGAGCGCTGGAGTGCACTGTATGTGAAGGGCAAGCAAATTGAGCCGCTGGACCCTTGGCTCAAAAGCAGCAAAGAGCTGGCGACCCTGCAAAAGACGGTGCTGGATGTCGCCAAGTTCGGTGGCGACAAGACTTACCAGATTCCCTACGGCTTTTACATGAAGGCGCTTTACTACAACAAGAAAATGCTGGCGCAGGCCGGTGTGCAGCCTCCTAAAACGCAAGATGAATTTGTGAAGGCCGTGGAAACCATAAGCACCAAACTACCAGGCAAGTACGGCTATTGCATGCGCGGCGGACGGGGCGGTGGTTTCGAGTGGATCAACTACGCAGCAGCCTACGGTGCAACCGGCAGCTACTTCGACAAATCAGGCAACAGCCTGTACAGCACCCCCGCTTTCCAAAAGGGAATGCAGATGGTGGTGGACTTCTACCAAAAGGGTTATGCCCCCAAGGAAAGCATTTCGTGGGGATTCAATGAGATCGTGACCGGTTTCTATAGCGGTACCTGCGCCATGTTGCAGCAAGATGCGGATGCACTCATCGGCATTGCGGAAAAAATGGATGGCAAAGATTTCGGTGTGATTCCTGCGCCCCTAAGCGCCAATGGCAAGGCTTATCCTAATGCAGGCTTTGCGGGCTGGGCCATGACCAGTGCATCCTCCAACAAGGAGGACAGCTGGAAACTGATTCAGTACCTCACTGCCAATAAACAGAACCTCGAATGGGCGAAGGTGGTAGGCGTGCTGCCCGTTCACCAGGGGGCCGAAGCCGACTCGGCCTTTGCAGGAGAGCACTGGGCTGGCTGGTTCCAGACGCTGAAGCAGGCAGACAAGTACCAGCCACTCATTCCTCCGGTCAACCTGCCTGAATGGGGTGCCATGTATGACAAGACCATGGTGGAGAGCGGCCAGGAACTGCTGCTGGGTAAACGCAAGGTTGCAGATGTGGCGAAACAATGGGCAGACACGCTCAGCGCTGCGCAACATAAGTTTGACGCGGTTAATTGAAATGCAAGGATGCCCTTCTCTGAGTGAACCCGGTGTGCAGGCTGCCTGGTTGCAGCGTGCGCTACCGTGGTTCTTGTTGACGCCAGCCTTGTTGCTCGTTTGTGGTGTGCTGCTGGTGCCGCTCGGGGTAGGCGGGTCTTACGCTTTCAGGTCCATGTCCATGGACAACGTGTTCGGTGAGGCAGGCTTTGCCGGGCTGGACAATTTCCGCGCGCTGGTGGGGGATTCCAAGCTGGGTACCGTGCTGGGCAATACGCTGACCTGGACCCTGTCTTCACTGGTTTTACAGTGCGGACTGGGGTTCGGGCTGGCGTTGCTCTTACGGCATACCGGCAAAGGCGGACGACAACTGCAGGCTCTGTTATTTCTTCCCTGGGCTATTCCCAGCGTATTGATCGGCTTGGTGTGGAAGATGTTGTTCAGTCCCTATACCAGCCCGCTACCGCATTGGCTGGTGTATCTGGGGTTGTTGCCACACGTGACCGATATTTTGGCCGAGCCAAATCTGGCCATGATTGGGCCGATCGTGGCCAATGTCTGGTTTGGCATTCCGTTTTTTGCCATTACATTGCTCGCAGCACTGCAGGCCATTCCAGAGGATTTGTATGAAGCGGCCGCGCTGGACGGTGCGTACGCTTGGCAGCAATTTATGCGGGTTACCCTGCCTCTGGTCATGCCGACATTGTTGATCACCGTTCTATTGCGCTCGGTGTGGATTGTCAACTTTGGTGACCTGGTCTGGATCATGACGCAAGGTGGGCCTGCAGGTGCTACGCAGATATTGCCCACCTATCTTTTTGCAACGGCGTTCACAGACCTCAATGAGGGGTATGCATCGGCACTGGCAGTCGCACAGTTGGTGCTGCTGCTGATCTATGCCGCGACGGTATTGCGTTTGCGCCGTCGCATCATGGACGGGTGCACAGAGGAATCACAATGAATACTTGGCAGAGATTCGCGGCCCCGTGTGGTCGGTGGCTGGGCCTGTCCCTGTACCTGGTGTTTGCGCTTTTCCCCCTCTACTGGTTGTTGAAAATTGCCCTAACTCCTACCAAATTGCTGTACAGCGAAGGAGTGCGCCTATGGCCCAGCCATCTGACGTTTTCGCACTTCTACCAAGTGTGGACCACTACCCAATTCCCAGACTATTTCTGGAATAGTGCCAAAGTGTCTGTTGGTGCGGCTCTATTGGCCACGCTGGCCGGTTCTCTTGCGGGATATGCACTGTCCAGATGGGCATTTCGGGGCAAGGCGGCGGTTTCTTTTCTGCTGCTGGTCACGCAGATGTTTACCGTCATGTTGATGATCGTGCCACTGAACCACATCCTGTCGGGGGTGGGTCTGAACAATTCGCTGTTCGGACTAGCCGTGGTTTACGCGGCACTCAACGTGCCCTTTGCCACATTTCTCATGCAGTCGTTCGTCGACGCCATTCCCAAGGACCTGGAGGAGGCAGCCATGATCGATGGATGTACCCGGTTCCAGGCCATGTACAAAGTGGTGTTCCCGCTGACCTTGCCTGGCCTGGCTGCCACTGCCGGCTTCTCATTCACGGCTGCCTGGAGCGAGCTGTTTCTGGCCTTGGTATTGATCAACCGGGAAGCGGACAAGACAATCCCCCCCGCCTTGCTTTCTTTCATTACCAAATTCAGCGTGGACTGGGGACAGATGGCGGCTGCCTCGGTGCTGCTGCTGATTCCGGTTTGTATATTTTTCAGTTTTGTGCAGCGCTATCTGGTTGCAGGTTTAACCAGCGGAGCCGTCAAGGGCTGACCGCAATCTAGGAGTTCATGGAATGGCATCAGTAAGCCTGCGCGGTGTGACAAAGAAATTTGATGCGGTGGAAGTGCTCACCGGCATCAATTTGGAAATCGAAGATGGCGAGTTCGTCGCTTTGGTGGGGGAATCGGGCTGTGGCAAATCCACCCTGTTGCGCCTGCTGGCGGGCTTGGACTGGGTCAGTGGAGGTGAAATATTGATCGGCGGACGACTGGTGAATAACGTGCCTCCGCGTGACCGTGATGTGGCCATGGTATTTCAGAGCTATGCCCTGTATCCGCACCTCTCCGTTGGAGACAACCTGGATTTCCCCCTGTCCTTGCGCAACACGGAAGCACAAGTGCGTAAAAGCAAGATCGCCTCTGTGGCGTCGGCTTTAGGACTGGACCGACTGCTGCACCGTCGTCCTCGAGCGTTGTCGGGTGGGCAGCGCCAACGTGTCGCCATGGGGCGTGCCATGATCCGTGCCCCCAAAGTTTTTTTGTTCGATGAGCCGCTGTCCAATCTGGATGCCAAGATGCGGCTGCAGATGCGTGCTGAGCTCAAGGCATTGCATCAAAAACTGGCGACTACAGCGGTCTACGTGACACATGACCAGGTAGAAGCCATGACCTTGGCTGACCGAGTTGTGGTGATGGACCAGGGCCAGGTACAGCAGGTGGGTGCCCCCCTGGATGTCTACGACCGTCCCGCCAACAAGTTTGTGGCGGGTTTCATTGGATCACCTGCAATGAACTTTGTAGAAGGTACTGCCAACGCCGCGGGGATTCTGGTCGGCGACACCACCTTAGCGTTGCCTGTCCATCGTATTCCAGCGCAGGACAGCCGAGTATGGTTAGGTGTCAGGCCTGAGCACTTGGCACTGGACGTAAACGGAATACCCGCACGTGTTGAGGTTGTGGAGCCTCTGGGGCATGGCACGATGCTGCATCTGTCGGTATTCAACACGCGCTGGGTGGTGCTCGATGCGGGACGCACGGCGGTCAAGGCAGGTGATGCCGTAGGCTTACGCCTTGATCCCGAGCGCGTACATTTGTTTGACCGGGATCTGGGTACTCGTCTTGGGTGATTCCTCCATATTCTCGGCAAGGGACTCAATCCAAGTCGCTGCCATGGGATCAAATCTCCTAGGCTATTCCATAGTCAATGGTGCCGGCTGCTGTTCGCCCATATCCAAGAGTGGCGGGGCATTGATGCGCAAGTTTCAGACTTGAAGCTGCGCTCTCTGCCCGCCCCAGCTCTGGCGGTTAGAGCTGCAAAAGTTGCTGACGACTTTAATTGTGCGGTTTGAACGCCACTTAACTTCGCATAGCGAAGTTAAGTGGCGGCACAAGCCCAGGAACTTGGACAAAAGCGTGACGGTTGAACGCCACTAGGCGATTGCTTGATGATGCGTCGCAAAGCCGTAGAGGCGTTCGGGCGCCAGTCGTTTGAGCATGGCTTTGTCGCTGGCTGCGCCCACAATGGCGAACTCGGTTTGTGCGGTGTCGTGGCGTACCGTTTTTGCAACCGGGTTTCCAGAACCGTCCGTGATGCTGGCCACGATAGGTGCGCGCGAATTCGCCGTGCGCTCCACCACAATACCCAACTCACCCGATGTCAGCTTGACAAAGTCGCCAGGCGGGTAAATCCCCAACTCCTTGACCACAGCTGCCGATAGGGGACCGCCTTGGTCATCCCGGTACAACTGGGTAATGGCTTCCTTGGGTGCGAGGCACGGGCGTAGCGTGCGGGGTGCAATTTTGGCCATCAACACATCGGCGGCCCGCAAGACAGACGCCATTTCACCAATCTCGGTGCAACCGGTGGGATAACCCGTTCCGTCAGCGCGTTCGTGGTGTTGGGACACGGCATCCAGCCACGCAGCATCGGTCACGCCATTCTTTTCCAAAACCTCCCTGGCTTGGGCGGGATGGGCTTGCAGGGCTGCACGCTGCTTGTCGCGCGGTGGGTGGTCCTGTGCCGCCATTTGCCCCTGCAACTCAAATATGGCCATGTTCATGGTCAGTGCCGCCTTGACCAAACTCATGGTGGAGGCCTGCGACCATCCCAAACGGCGAGAAATCAGGATGCAGGTCATCGCTGTCAGCACAGCATGGGTGTACCCGTAGTAAAAATTCTGGGCATTGTCTTGACGCACTGCCCGGTAGATGGCGATGTCCGGATTGCTGTCGAACAGTTCGACCAGATGCTGGGCAAACGCCTGCACGCGCCCGGGGAAATCCGGCTCCAGGTCCGGGCGGGCCAGCAGCGTCTTCAGTGTCTCGGTGGTCTGGTCCCACAGTTCAAAGAGGCTGGACTCCTTGCCCATGGACTTGACGGGGTCGCCACTCGAAATCAGCAGTTTTGCGGCCGCGGCTTCTGCTGCCGCTGCCCGCGCCTCTACTTCGTCCACAAAGGCGCCGCGCTCCAGCAGTTCGTTGAGCAGATTCTCGTCCACCACCAGATGGCCTTTGGACAGCAAGAGGGTTCCGTTGGCATCGCGCACATTCCAGGGCAGGGTCTGACCCAGTCGCACTTGCGAGCGGGGAAGTCTTAGCAATTTCATTGCAATGGAACCTTCAGAGGGTCCGGGGACTGGATCATGGCTACTCGCAGAAAAAAACATCGTATGCCCCAGTTTAGTGCAGGTGCTATCATTTGAGTAGCACTATTTGCAGCATTTGCGCGACAAATAGGAAAATCACTATGCAAAGCGCGATGGCATCCGTTGCGCATCGCGCCCAAGATCGGACTTCGCACCATGGACTTGCCCGGGATCAGCGTTACAGAAACGGACCAACAAATTTTTCTGCAGGTCCGTCCTGACAGCACGCGGCCGGCTGTGGATGCCGCCGCGCTACGGGGTTTGCTGGCGGAATTTGGCGCAGGGACGTGCGTTCTGGATGAAGCCGCGCTTGCCAAGGCCGTGCTGGACTGCAATGCCGGGAACAGCGCTTTTTCAATTCAATTGGCCCTTCGGCGTGACGCGAGCATAGACATCCGGATCTCGGGGGATGAAATGCTGGCTGAACTCACGGTGCTGCCCGCCCAAGGGGGAAAAACTGTCAGCCTGGAGGATCTGAACCGGGCACTTGGCGAATCCGGGGTGGTGTTTGGCATTGACGATGCAGCGCTGTTGCAGGCCTCCGAGCGCAATGGCTGTGCCTCGGTCGCCATTGCACGAGGTGCCTTGCCGCAAGACGGAAGCGATGCCGTTTTTGAGGAACTGATAGCGCATCCCGCAGACCGCGCGCCCAAGGTGAACGCAGACGGGCTGATTGACTACCGTGAGCGCGGCACCATCGACGTGGTGACGCCGGGCATGCCTCTGATGCGTCGCCATCCCGCTACCCCCGGTAAGGATGGGTGCACGGTGCGCGGGCGCGTGCTGACAGCCCGTCCAGGGCGTGACGAGCCGTTTGCTGCCGATCTGGCCGGCGCCCAAACGGCAATGGACAACCCCAACCTGCTGGAAGCCAGCGTGGCGGGTCAGCCGGTATTGGTCAAGCATGGGGTCATGGTGGAGCCGGTACTACAGGTCGCGGAAGTCAATATGACGACCGGCAATATCCACTACGACGGTTCGATACAGGTCAAAGGCGATATCGTCCAGGGGATGAAGGTGAAGGCCAGCGGAGACATCGTTGTTGCCGGCATGGTGGACGGCGGCATATTGCAAGCCGGTGGCGATATCCTCATATCTGGTGGTGTGATTGCCCACGCCACACTGAGCGCCGGTGGCTGCGTGAGTGCGCGTTTTGCCCAGGACGTAAAAATTCGGGCTGGAACAACCATCGCACTGGCCGACATGGCGCTGGAGTGCGAGCTGGAATCGCTCAACCAGATTGTGATTGGGGCGCAGTCCCAAGGCCGCGGGCGACTGGTCGGCGGCAGTGCAACGGCCATGATGCTGCTGAGTGTCCCTGTGCTGGGCTCTGCCAAAGCAAGGTTGACCAAGGTGGTGATGGGTGTCAACGCCGGGTTGATGACCCGCCACGCCGAACTGGAACAGCTTTTGGAAAAAGAAAAGTCTAATGAAGAGACGCTGGAAAAGCTGATCAAGCAGGTTGTTGCGGCGAAAGACCCCAAAGGCTTGCTTCCCCGCATTCAGGCGTCCCGGCAACATGCATTGCAGGTCTGGGGGCAGTTGCTAGTCGAGAAAAAGGCAGTGGAGCAACAGATCGCGCTGGCCCTGGACGCCCGCGTTGACGTAAGCGCCGGAGTGGGAGGCGCGGTGGACCTGATGTTTGGAACACATATCGCGCGATTGCGGCGCGAGTTTGCTGCAGGCACTTTCTTGCTGGATTCCACCGAACTGGTCGTGATGTTCAGCGATGGACGTGGAAGCAAGCCCGCCGTAGGGTAGTGCGACGTGCCCCCATTCCCTTTCACGCGATGTCACGCTGCGTCCGCGTGGAACCATGTGGGGCCCATCGGCAAACGGTGTTGAATGTGTCGGCACCGCATTGGTGCAAACCCGCGGCGGGTATTCAGAAATCGTGATACCGCCACAAAAATATTGCAACTACCGAAGTCTGCACAGTCTTCCTACACTCACGGCAACATCAGCGGTAGTGGCGGGATGCGCCGTGCTCAGCCATCCGAAAGGTGTTGCAACAATCCCCATTTTTTGCGTATTGACAACCAAGGAATATCCATGAAAAAAGTGTTTGCGTTTTCTATCCTGGCCCTCAGTGCGGTAGCTGCGTACGCGCAACCTGCTGAAATCACCATTGCCATGGATGCAACCTATCCGCCCTTTGAGTACACCGATGCGTCGGGCAAACTGGTCGGTTTTGAGGTGGATCTGGCCAATGCCTTGTGCGAGGAAATCAAGATCAAGTGCAAGCTGGTGAATGTGGGTTGGGACGCCCTGATCCCCGGCCTCGTTGCCAAGAAACACGATGCGCTGATGACCTCCATGAACATCACCGACGAGCGCAAGAAGGCGATTGACTTCTCCATTCCCTACTACCGCATGCAGAACCGTTTTGTCGCCAAAAAGGGCGCCAACATCACGATCAGCAAGGATGGTCTGCGCGGCAAGACCATTGCGGTTCAGGGCGCGACGGCGCAGGACAAGTTCGCCACCGAGCAATGGGGTGACGTGGCCAAGATCGTGCGCTACCCCGGGGCCAATGAACCCTATCTGGACCTGCTGAGCGGCCGCGCCGACCTGCACTTTGGCTTCATCGTCCAGATCAATGATGGTTTTCTGAGCAAGGACGGCAACGACAAGAACTTTGCCCTGATCGGACCTACCTACACCGGCCAGGACAGTAAACTGCTGGGTGAAGGCGTGGCCATCGGTCTGCGCAAGAACAACGATGCATTGCGCGAATCCTTCAACACCGGTTTGAAGGCGCTCAAGGCCAAGGGCATTTTCAAGAAGATCAACGACAAGTATTTCCCGTTTGATCTGTCGGGCGACAAGTAAAGTCGCAACAGGGTGGGGCAACCCGTGGCATGCCCGCAGGGCGCTTGGGTTGACCCCACGGATTTGGGTTGAATCGCAAAGGTAGTTTGGTGTCTTATTACGTCAATCCGGTGCTCCAGAAAGTCACCGCTCCCCCGATCGCTGACGCCCAGCAGTGGGTGGCGGGCCGTACATTTCCGGCCGACAAGCCCTTGCTGGATGTGTCACAGGCGGTACCCAACTATGCGCCGGCGCAAAGCCTGCAGCAACATTTGGCCCAAGAGATCGTCAAACCCGGCACCGCGCTGTACACGCAGATCGAAGGCCTGCCAGTGTTGCGCACGGCGCTGGCGCAGTCACTGTCTAGTGAGTACGCAGGCACTATCGACGCTGGCAACATTGCGATTACCTCCGGTTGCAACGAGGCGTTTTCCGTCGCCATGATGGCGCTGGCCGGTGCGGGGGACGAGGTGCTGCTGCCGCTGCCGTATTACTTCAACCACCAGATGTGGCTGCAGACGCTGGGCATTCGCCCGGTGTACATCCCGTTCAACGCCGAAGGCGGCGGCACGCCAGACCTGGCCGCCATAGCCGCCAGCATCACCCCGCGCACCCGGGCGCTGGTGCTGGTGTCGCCGAACAACCCCACTGGCACTGAATACGCACCAGTGTTTCTGCAGCAGTGCTTTGAGCTGTGCAAGGCGGCAGGCATTGCGCTGGTGCTGGACGAGACCTACAAGGACCTGCGCGAAGACATAGACCACCCGCCGCACGGCCTGTTCGCACGCGCAGACTGGCAGGACATACTGGTCCACCTGTACAGTTTTTCCAAGGTGTACGCGCTGACCGGCTTTCGTGTCGGCAGCCTGACGGCGGGCCGCGCACTGCAGGCGCAGATTGCCAAACTGCTGGATTGCATCACCATCTGTGCACCGCACATAGGGCAACTGGCGGCGCTGTATGGGCTGCAACACCTGCACGACTGGCAGCGCGACAAGCGCGAAACCATGCGCCAAAAGCGCATGGCCTTGCAGGAACTCTTCGCCGCGCCGGTGGCTGGTTTCAAGCTGGTGTCGTCAGGCGCCTACTTTGCGTATGTGCAGCATCCGTTTGCCGACAAGACGGCGACACAAGTGGCAAAACACCTGGCCCTGCACCACAACATCCTGATGCTGCCGGGCAGCATGTTCGGCCCGGGGCAGGAGTGCTTTTTGCGTATCGCCTTTGCCAATCTGGACGTGGCCCAGTTGCAGGAGCTGGGTCGGCGGCTCCAGACCGTGAGCGACTTCGCAGGCTGACCAGCCGCTAGTGCGGGCGTCAGGCCTGCGCCGCAACCACACTGATTTCGACACGGTACTCCGGCGCGGCCAAACGTGCGCTGTGCACGGTGGCGCGCGCCGGAGTGTGGCCGGGCACCACCCACGCATCCCAGGCACGGTTCATGTCGCCAAAGGTATCCATGTCGGTGAGCCAGATGGTGGCGCTCAGGATGCGGCTCTTGTCGCTGCCAGCGGCCGCGAGCAGGCGGTCGATGCTGGCCAGGGCCTGTTGGGTTTGCACGTAGACGTCAGGCCTGGCGTCGTGGTCGGCGACCTGGCCAGCGAGGTAAATGGTGTTGCCGTGGATCACGGCCTGGGACATGCGGGGGCCGATGTCATTGCGGGTAATGGTCATGGTGTGCCTTCAAAGTAAGAAAAATTAACGGTTCGCAAAAGCTGGGGACAGCGCTACCAGACACAGAATCTCAAACAGCATCTGCGCGCCGATCTGGGCGGTGTTGCTGGTCGGGTCGTGCTGCGGCGCGACCTCCATCACGTCACCGCCCACGATGTTCAGGCCCTTGAGGCCGCGCAGCAGGGTCAGCACTTCGCGCGGGCTCAAGCCCCCTACCTCGGGTGTGCCGGTGCCGGGTGTGTAGGCTGGGTCCAAACCATCCACATCGAAGGTGACATAGGTCGGGCCATCACCCACCACTTCGCGGGCGCGTTGGATCACTGCTCCTACGCCCATTTCGGCGAACTCTTCGGCGTGGATCACGGTCATGCCAGAGTCGTAGGAGAACTCCCACAGGTATTCGGCCCCGCCACGGATGCCAATCTGGATGCAGCGGCGCGGGTCCAGCACGCCGGCCAGCACTGCTTCGCGGAACGGGCCACCGTGATGGAACTTGGAGCCCTCGTAGATGCCGGCGGTGTCGCAGTGGGCATCAATGTGCACCATGCCCACCGGTTGCTTGCGCCCCACGGCCTTGAGGATAGAGCCGGTGATCGAGTGGTCTCCGCCGACTGCCAGAGGAATCACACCTGCATCGACCACCTGGTTGAAGCACGCTTCGATTTCAGTATGGCATTGCTCCAGGCTGTAGCGGCTGTGCATAGGCACATCGCCTACGTCGGCCATCTTCAGACGGGTCAGTGGCGCGATGCCCAGCGCGTGCTCATACGGGCCAATGCGCTCCACATTGCGCACGGCACGTGGCCCCAGGCGGGCACCGGCCCGGTTGGTCACGCCCAGGTCCATGGGCACGCCAATCAGGGCGACGTCCAGCCCTGCCAGGTTGGGTTGGGGCTGGGCCAGCCCGTCGGCACGGTAGGGTGCGTCCAGAAAGGTGGCGACATCGGCAAACGGCCATTTGCGTTTGTCGGAACTGCTGAAAATCTGGGCCGCCACTTCCTTGAAAATGGGGTTGAACATATCGGCGCCGCCGGCGCCTGCATAGCGGGCCCGCAACCGGGCCAGGTGTTCTTCATGGGTTGTCATGGTGTGGTGTTGTAGTGAAAAGTGGGTGTTGTTCAAGCCTGCAGGTTGGTCGCATTTTGCAGGCGGTCCAGGCACAGTCGTGCCGCTGCCAGGTCTTCCAGCGCCGCCCCGACGGACTTGAATACGGTGATGTCCGTGGCGTTGCGCTGCAATGGCTCCGTGGTGCGGCACAGGTCGGCCAATTCTCCGCGGATCTGGCTGCGTTGCAAGGCGCCTGAGGCCAGTGCCTGCACAAGGTCGCCCGCCTCCGCCAAGCCCCCTGCCGTGGTGTCGCACCACACGGATGCGGCGCGTCGGAATACGTCGTCGTCTGTTTCGCGCATCTGGGGCGTAAAGGCGCCCACCAGGTCCACATGGGTGCCGGGACGCAGCCACGCGCCTTGCAGCAGGGCTGTTTTGGATAGCGTTGCACAACTGATGATGTCGGCCTGGGCACAGGCTTCGTCCAATGCGGCAACCGCCTTGGCGTTTACGCCTTGTTGGCACAAGGCCTCGGCGCTCTCCTGGGCCTTGTCCGGTGAGCGTCCCCATACCAGTACGCGCTGGATGGGGCGCACCTGGGTGTGGGCCAGTGGCAGGTACTGCGACAGACGTCCGGTGCCCACCATCAGCAAGGTACTGCTGTTGGGGCGGGACAGAAAGCGACTGGCCAGGGCCGATGCGGCGGCGGTGCGGCGCGCCGTCAGCTCGCCAGCATCCAGCACGGCCTCGGGGCGGCCTGTGGCACCGTCCATCAGGGTGTAGATGCCGTGGATCGAGGGCAAATCATGCCGGGCATTGTCGGGGTACACCGTGACCAGTTTCACGCCCAGCCCCAGGCTTGCGCTCCAGGCGGGCATGGACAGCAGCACAGGTGTGCCGGGTGCGCCCATGCTTTCCATGTGGTAGTGGGCGCGCGTGGGCGTGGTCAGGTCGGTGGCGGCAAAAGCGCTGTGCAGCGCCTGTAGCAGTTCGGGCCAGGGCAGGTGGTCCGCCACGCTGGCGGCATCGACAAATAAAGGGGCGCTCATCCGGTACTCCTGGTTCAGGCGGCGAAGACCGAGCAGCGCTCGGCATCAATCCGTACACGCACTTGCTGCCCACAGCGTGCACCGTGAAATTCTTCGTCGTTGCCATGGCACCGCAGTCGTGCCTCACCGCATCGTAGTATCAGCTCGGATTTGGCGCCCAAATTCCGCAGGAATTCAATTTCGCCCGATACGCTGTGCGGATGCACTGCAGCATCGGCAGATTCCACACGGATGTCCTCGGCACGTACCGCCACCGTCACTGCACTGCCGGTGGACAGTTGTGTCGGCACGGGCAATGCACCGCCCAGCATCTCTATCGCATCCGGGCCGCGCACCACGCCCGGCAGCAGATTGGCCGCACCGATGAACTCGGCCACAAAGGCGTTGGCCGGGCGGCGGTAGACCTCGGTAGGCACGTCGTTTTGCTGGATGCGGCCGGCCTTCATCACCACCAGGCGGTCGGCCAGCATCATGGCCTCGGTCTGGTCGTGGGTGACCAGGATGGTGGTGACACCAAATTTCTGCTGCAACTGGCGCAGCTCGATCTGCATGCTGTCGCGCAACTGCGCGTCCAGCGCCGACAGTGGCTCGTCCAGCAAAAACAGCTTGGGCGGAATGGCCAGTGCACGCGCAATCGCCACGCGCTGGCGCTGGCCGCCAGACAGGGCTGAGACCTGGCGGTCGGCAATGGTGGGTAGCGACACCACATGCAGCAATTCTTCGACCCGGCTGCGGCAGCGCGCCGCATCGATGCCGCGTATGCGCATGCCGTAGGCGATGTTTTCCGCCACTGTCATGTGGGGGAACAGGGCCAGCGACTGGAACACCATGCCGAAGTCGCGCTGGTGCGGCGGCAGATGGCCGATGGAGGTGCCGTCCAGCAGCAGTTGGCCTCGGTCGGCGGATTCAAAGCCCGCGATGATGCGCAAGAGCGTGGTCTTGCCGCAGCCCGAGGGGCCTAGAAGGCAGACGAATTCGCCAGCCTGGACTTTCAGGTCCACATCGGCCAGTGCGTCGACATGGCCAAAGCGTTTGCCAAGGCCTCGCACTTCCAGGTGCGGGCGGGAGGAGGTGGTAGGAATGGAAGGCATGGCTGGGCTCGCGTTGAATTTAGAACAGGCTGGACTTGCCGCCGACGATCTTGTCCACCCAGGCGATCAGTGCCACGTCCAGGGCGATGATCATGGTGGAGATGGCCAGCGTGGTGGGGTCCAGGGAAGACACGGTGCGGCTGTACATCCAGATCGGCAGCGAGCGGATGTCCACGGTGTACATGAAGAAGCTCACCGTGAATTCATTGAAGGAAATGATGAAGGCGAAGATGAAGCCCGCCAGGATGCCGGGTTTCATCAGCGGCACCACCACGTTCCACGCCGCGCGCAGTGGTGAGGCGCCCAAGGACTTGGCGGCTTCTTCCAGTTCGGGGTGGATGCCGCCCATGGCGCTGACGCAGTTGCGCAGCACCAGCGGCAGTGCCAGCGTGATGTGCGGAATGATGAGGCGCAGGTAACCCAGCTCAATGCCGGTGCTGCTGGCCAGTGATTCCGCAATCAACAGGTAAGACACGCCTAGCACCACCAGCGGAAACACCAGCGGCATGGTGAACAGCAGCTCTATCCAGCGCTGTGCGCGCCCGCCGCTGCGCACCAGCGCATAGGCCAGCGGCACGCAGACCAGCACGCTGGCGCACATGGTGACCAGACCCACCCCCAGGCTGGTGAGCAGGCCATTCATCGCGGACATGGTGCCTTCGCTGCGGTCGCCCCACAGCACGCTGACCGCCGAGCCGTACCACTGCAGAGACAGAGATCGGGGTGGAAAACTCAGGCTGGCGTCGCCCGAGAAGGACATCAGCACGATCAGGATGACCGGCAGCGCGGCGATCAGCAGGCCCAGACCCGCCAGCGTAGCCATGACCGGGGCAAAGCTGCCGCGTGCGGTGGTGGGGGAAAAAATGGATGCCATCAGTGTGCCTCCTGGCGGGTCTTGGTCGCACCACTGGACAGCCACGTGGCCGCCCCCATGATGACGACGGTAATGGCGATCAGCGTGACGCCTGAGGCCGCGGCGCCGGACCAGTCAAACAGCGGAGAAATCATGTCGCGTATGGCCACACCCATCATCTGTACACGGCGTCCCCCCAGCAGTAGCGGCACGGCAAAGGCACTGGCATTGAAGGCAAACACGATGGATACCGCACCGATCAGGCCGGGCTTGAGCAGCGGCAGGGTGATGCTGAAGAACGAACGCCAGGCCGCTGCGCCTAGGCTGTCTGCCGCCTCCAGGTACTCGCGCGAGATGCAGCGCATGGCGCCCAGGATGGGAAACACCGCCAGCGGCAGTGCGGTTTGCACCAGGCCCACCAGCACGCCGAATTCGTTGAACAGCATCTGCACCGGGCTGTCCGTCAGGCCGGCCTGCAGCAGCAGGTTGTTGACCACGCCCTTGGGGCCCAGCACCATGATCCAACCGTAGGACTGAATCAGCAGGTTCAGGATCATGGGCAAGAGCACCATGCTGGTCACCACACGGCGCATCCAGGGTCTTTGCAGTCCGGCCAACAGCATGGCAATCGGCACGGCCAGCACCATGCAGATCACAGTGCTGACCAAGGCCAGCTTGAGCGTCAGCAGCACGGAACGCAGGAAGAAGGGGTCGAACAGGGCCTCGTAATGGGACAGGGTAAAGCCGCTGATGGTTTGCGCTTCGGTGGACACCGAGAAGCGCAGGATGTAGGCCACGGCCAGGAGAAAGGGCAGCAGCAAGACCAGTGCCGGCAGCGTCAGCAGCGCCGTACTGTTACGGGAAAGGTGAGGGGTGGACATGGAGTGCGAGAGGGCTCTGAGGGGCTAGGGTGATCACGTACCGCCGTTCGGGCTGAGCCTGTCGAAGCCTTTGCGCACCCTTGGTGTGCAAGGACCGCGTTTCGACAGGCTCAACGCGAACGGTGGAGGGACTGCTTTAGCTCAGGGTCTGGGTGTAGCGCTTGATCCAGTTCTCACGCACGCTGGCAATGACGGCCTTGTCGTGGATCACGGCACCGCTGCCCATCTGCTCGGGCTTGATGATGTAAGGGCTCTTCTTGGCGTCCGCGGACAGCACCGCCTTGTGGTTGACTGGGCCGTTGAGCACGTCTTCCGCCAGCTTGCCCTGCACCACGGGGTCCAGCGAGTGGTTGATGTAGGCATTGGCCACTTCGGATTCGCCGGGGTGGGCCTTGGGGATCACGGTGTACATCAGGTCGGCGTAGAAGCCTTCCTTGAGGTTGTAGGTGGCACCTAGACCGGAGTTCGGGTCTTTCAGTTCCTTGGTGAAGAAGGCGGGGGCGTAGACGCCGCCAATGTCCAGGGAGTTGGAGCGGAACAGCTCGGCGATCTGGGTCGGGTTTTCACCAAAGGTCAGCACGCGGTCGCGCAGTTCGGCCAGCTTCTTGAAGCCGCCTTCGGCGTTGGTGGCGCTGCCACCGGTGATCTTGGCCGCTGCAACGATGGTGTCCAGGGCATCGGTCCAGGTGGCTGGTGGCAGGAACACGCGCTTGGCGTACTTGGGGTTCCACATTTCTTCGTAACTGGTGGGCGGGGCCTTGAAGGTGCGGGTGTTGTAGATCATGCCGCCGGTCCACAGCAGGTAGCCGATGCCGAAGCCGTCGGCGCCGGTGGCAAAGCGCGGGTCCACATCCTTCAGGTTGGGCAACTGGTTGAGATCGGGCTTTTCCAGCAGGCCGGCTGCGGCCAGGGACACGGCGCCCACGCCGGCCATGTGCATCACGTCGTACTGCGGGCGGGTGCCGCCTGCCTTGAGCTTGGCCACCATGTCGCCAGTGCCGCCGGTGCGGTCGGCAATCACCTTGCAGCCGGTTTTTTCTTCAAAGGTCTGGGCGATGTCGCGCAGCACGGCCAGGCCGGTGTCGTCCGACCAGGTCAGGATGCGCAGCGTCTTGCCAGCGAACTTGCGCGATTGGGCACGTGCCTGGATGGCGGGAAAGCCCAGGGTGGCGGCTGCCAGTGTGGCGGCACCGGCCTTGACCAGATTGCGCCGTTGGATATCGTGAGTCATTGAGGGTCTCCAGTAATGGTGTTCATATAAGAATATTTGTTGACCCATTGGAATTACCCGTTTTGAGCCTTCAAAAAATTCCAAAGTCATCGTAATTGGCCTGATAAAGTCCCGGTAGTGGCAAAATTATTGTGTACCCATCAATAAAACTGAATGCAAGACCTTGATCCGCACCTGTTGCGTGCATTTTTGGCGGTGATTGATGTAGGCACCGTGAACGGTGCGGCGGCGGCCTTGCACCGCACGCAGGCGGCGGTCAGCATGCAAATCCGGCGCCTGGAGGAAATTGCGGGGGCGCCGCTGTTTGAACGCTCGTCCAAGGGACTGGCCGCCAACGCCGAAGGCCGGGTGCTGGAGCCCTACGCGCGGGAAATACTGACGCTGAACGAGGAAGCTTGCCAACGCGTGAGCGGCCAGCGCATGGAAGGACGGGTGAAGCTGGGCGTGGTGGAGGACTTTGCCGCCACGCGGCTGATCGACATCCTGAAATCATTTCGCGACCAGAATCCCAAAGTGCATCTCGACCTGATCATTGCCGGCAACCGGCAACTGGCGGCCTCGTTTGACCAGGACAAGCTGGATCTGCTGATCTGCGATACCCAGGAAGTTCCGCACACGCCGCTGGTGGAGTGGCCGGAGCAGTTGCTGTGGGTGGTGCGGTCCGACTTGAATCTGCTGCCTGACGAAGCGCTGCCGGTGGTGATGTTCACCGACGCCTGCCCGTGGCGTACCCGGGTACTGGAGACGCTCGCGGACAGCCAACTGCACTGGAGCATGGTGTGTGAAGCGTCCACCTTGGTGGCCATGGCCGCCGCCGTGCAAGTGGGCATAGGCATTGGCCCCATGATTTCTGCCACCATTCCGCCCGGCTGCCGTGCACTGGCACCCTCGGCCCAGGTTCCCAGCCCGATCCGGATCGGCATCGGGCTGTATGCACGCGCGCACGCGTCCGATGAGGCCAATTACCTGGCGGATTTCATGACGCGCATGCCGGGCCGACTGACTGTCTGAACTGTGTTGTTGGTCTTGTAGCGCCTAGGTGACGGCGGGTGGGCGGCTTTGTCCCTAAGCTTGCGGTCATCGCAATTCACCACAATACGAGGAGTACCCACATGCAGGAACTGTTTTCGCTCAAGGGCCGTACCGCGCTCATCACCGGCGGCTCACGCGGCATTGGTCGCATGATTGCCGAGGGCTTTCTGGCCCAGGGCGCCAAGGTCTATATCAGTGCGCGCAAGGCGGCTGCCTGCGACCAGACGGCAGCCGAACTGGCTGCATTGGGAACCTGCGTCTCCTTGCCCGCCGATGTGTCGACCGTGGAGGGGGCGCAAGTGCTGGTGGCTGCCTATGCGCAGCGGGAGACGCAGCTCGACATCCTGGTCAACAACGCCGGAGCCGCGTGGGGCGCACCCTTTGACGACTTTCCCGAAAGCGGGTGGGACAAGGTGGTGGACCTGAATTTGAAAACCCCGTTCTTCCTGACCCAGGCCTTGCACAGCCACCTGTGCAAAGCGGCACAGGCCCGGGTTGCCAAGGTGATCAACATCGCCTCGATTGACGGCGTCTCGGTGAACCCCATGGAGACCTACTCCTATGCTGCCAGCAAGGCCGGGTTGATTCATCTGACACGCCGCATGGCACTGCGTCTGGCCAAGGACAACATAGCGGTGTCGGCCATTGCACCGGGCGCCTTTGCGTCGGACATGAACAAGGATGCACGTGACCATGCCGCAGAGGTGTCCGCGCGCATTCCGAGCGGACGCGTCGGGACGGTGGAAGACATGGCCGGTGCAGCCATTTACCTGGCCTCGCGCGCCGGGGACTATGTGGTCGGTTCGACCCTGGTGGTGGACGGTGGCGTGACCCACGCGCGCGGCTGAGGTTTTGCGCCCTTGGGTCGCAGGACGGGGCGCTATGCTGGAGGGCGGGGCAACCAGGCGGCTTGACCGTGCTGTTTGATGCCCGGATACTGCCTTGCAACTGTGCAGCCATGCACCGTTGCAACGCATCACCAGAACCTACAGGAGACAGGGCATGAAGCCTTTCAGCATTGCTTTCAAAATTTGGATGCCAGCCATCGCGGTGAGCGTTGGGATGGTGGCCATGGCAACGGCGTCGGCCGTGCGGACCATCCATTCCCAGGCCCAAACGGTGGCGGAGCAGTCCGAGCAGCAAAGCAAGCTGGAGTTGAGTGCCCGTTGGCGTGGGCTGGCCGAGGCCTCTGCACTGCGCGGCATGGGGGCGGCCATCAGTGCCGATGCGGCGGCCGTCACTTTTCTGATGTCCGGCCAGACCCAGGATGTGCAGGAGATGGCGGGAATCCAGAAAACCCTGGAGCAAATCATGCAAAGCCCGCAGGAGCGGACTGCGCTGGAGGCTGTCAAGACACGTTCCCAGGCCCTGGACCGGTCGTTGGCCAAAGCCCAGGAACTCAAGGCCGCCGGCAGCATGCAGGCGGTGCTGGCGCACGTGCGGGGGGAGACCAAGAATGAATTGACGGCCTTTCTCGCGGCGCAGAAAGACCTCGTGCAGTTGAGCGAAGAAGGTGCCACGGCGCTGCGCAACAAGGCCGGCGCGGAACGCCTGCGCACGGTCTGGAGTGTGACGGGCGCCATGGCGACGATCATTCTGCTGGTGATACTAGGTACCCGGGTGCTGCAACGCAGTGTGTGCGATCCCTTGGACCAGGTGGTGGTGATTGCCAAGTCCATTGGCAATGGCGACCTGAGCGTGAAGATTGACACCCAGCGCGGTGACGAGATGGGCGAGGTTATGCGTTCGCTGGACCACATGGTGCAGTCGCTGGCCCAACTGGTGGGCCAGGTGCACGCGTCCGCTGCCAGCATCGGTGTGGCCAGTGCAGAAATTGCCCACGGCAACCACGATCTGTCCACCCGTACCGAGCAAACGGCGTCGAATTTGCAGCGTGCGGTTTCCGGCATGGCCCATTTGAGCAATGCGGTGCACCAGTCCGCCGATTCTGCGCGGCAGGCCAATACCCTGGCTGGCGAAGCCTTTGCCGTGGCCGACAAGGGCGGCAATGCGGTGTCCCAGGTCGTGGGCACCATGCATGAGATCAATGCCTCGTCGCGCAAGATCGTGGACATCATTGGTGTGATCGACGGCATCGCGTTCCAGACCAATATCCTGGCCCTCAATGCGGCGGTGGAAGCCGCCCGCGCGGGCGAGCAGGGCCGCGGCTTTGCGGTGGTGGCCAGCGAAGTGCGTAGCCTGGCAGGGCGTTCGGCCGAGGCGGCCAAAGAGATCAAGAGCCTGATCAGCGCCTCGGTGGCGAATGTGGAGAACGGCACCCACCTGGCCGACAGTGCGGGCCAGACCATGCAGGACATCGTGCGCTCTGTGCAAAGCGTGTCCGGCATCATTGGTGAAATCACTGCGACCAGTGCCGAACAGAGTGACGATATGCAGCAGGTGAACAACGCCGTGTCCGAACTGGAGCAAATGACCCAGCAGAATGCCGCGCTGGTGGAGGAAAGTGCCGCCGCTGCGAGCTCGCTGCGTGAGCAGGCCACGGTGCTGGAAGCGCTGGTCGGCCGCTTTACCCTTCCCGCAGTCGCCTGAAGCCTGCGGGCCGAGATATGCGTTATTTGCACCAAATGGGTGCAAAAAAGGCCTGTAAATCGCCCGGTGGCTGCAAAAATTTTTGAATTTTTTTAAAAATAGGCCTAAATAACCCCCTAAATCTGTCGTTAAGAAACGTACGTCAACAGCTAAAAGTCACCGGAGGGGCCCCAAGCCCTTATGCAAAATGCAACTGCCATCCATCGATCGAACCCCAAATGTGCGCCCCGCCGGCGCAGATTTGGTTTCGACTGGGGCAAGCAAGGTGATCCCGGTTGCCCCGGTCAATCCATCCGTTCATGTCAGCCCCCCCCTGGCTGCCAATCCAGGGGTGGTGGACTTGGTGAACCCGGCGCTCAAGACGTCTGAGGGTGAGCCCTTCCTGGCCAGCGTGCCGGACCCCACCAAGTCGACGCCGGAGTCCATCGCACCGCCCAAGGACTGGACGATCCACCGTCCGGCCCCGGTCAAGGTGGAAGACCCGCCGCCCAAGCCGATTTCACAGATCTTGATGGACCACCTGACCCGGGTCTGGACGGCCAGTGCCAGCGCCATCCAGGTCGAGCAGGTCAAGGAATTGGTGACCCCAGCGCCACCGGCCACGCCTTCGCAGGCGCCGGGCGAGCTGGCCAAGCAGGTGCTGACCTACCAGCCCAGCAAGATCAAGAAGACCGAAAACATCTAAAGATGTTGCCCCCACGCTCCGCCGCTGCGCGGGTCGCTGCCCCCCAAGGGGGCTAACTCGCCTTGGGGCGGCCCGGCGGCGAGTTGTTGCCCCCATCGCGCCCCCGCGGCAAGCTACCATGCTGGCCATGCACACCACAGCCCTTGTTCTCTTTTCCGGTGGTCAGGACTCCACGACCTGCTTGGCCCATGCCTTGGCGCGCTACGAGCGCGTTGAAACCATCGCCTTCGATTACCGCCAGCGCCACCATGTGGAGCTGGAAGCCCGTGTACAGGTGCTGGCCGAGATGCGGCGCCAGTTCCCGGCTTGGGGCGCCAAGCTCGGCGAAGACCACCTGCTCGATCTGGCCGTGTTGGGCGCGGTGAGCGAGACATCGCTAACCCGCGACACCGCCTTCCAGCTCGAGGCCAGTGGTCTGCCCAATACCTTTGTGCCGGGGCGGAACCTGCTGTTCATGACCCTGGCAGCGGCCGTGGCTTACCGCCGCGGGCTGCAGGTGATCGTGACCGGTGTGTGCGAAACCGATTACTCGGGCTACCCGGACTGCCGCGACGACACCATGAAAGCCATGCAGCTCGCCCTGTCACTGGGGCTGGACCGGCGCCTGCTGATTGAGACCCCGCTGATGTGGATCGACAAAGCGGCCACTTGGCGGCTGGCGCACGACCTGGGGACGGCTTCCGGTGTGGCCGGCGGCGGGCAGGCGCTGGTGGACCTGATCGTGGAGCACACCCACACCTGCTACCTGGGCGACCGCACGCATCGCCAGGCCTGGGGTTACGGCTGCGGCAGCTGCCCGGCCTGCGAGCTGCGCGCCAAGGGCTACGCCAGCTACGCCGCCGGGCGCGCTGCTTCCAGCGTGTAGCGTGCACCGGCGCCATCGGGGCGCGGCTGCAGTGTCCAGCGCTGGTTGTGAAAGGCGGCGACGCTGGGTCGATGTGCTATTGAAATAAGAGCGCCTTGCGCTTGTTCCACCTGGGCTAGAAGCCTTTTATAGACTGAATTTTCAGTGGTTTCGTCGAGCGCGCTGGTGGCCTCGTCGGCAAAAATCCATTTTGGTTTCTTGAGCAGCACCCGGGCAATGGCCAGGCGCTGCTGTTCACCACCGGAGAGCTTCTGGCCCCAGGCGTCGGCGTGGTCCAGTTGCTCCGCCAGGTCGGGCAGCAGGGCGTCGTTCAAGGCCTGGCGCAACTGCGCGTCGGTGTAACGGGCTGGCGCATCCGGGTAGGCCAGGGCGTCGCGCAGCGGCCCATTGGGGAAGTAGGGGCGCTGGGGAATGAACATGCTGTCGGCGGGGCGCTGCACCGTGCCGCTGGCATGGGGCCAGATGCCGGCAATGGTGCGAAACAACGTGGACTTGCCGCTGCCCGAAGGGCCCTGCAGCAGCACCCGGTCGCCGGGGGCGGCATGCAGCGCGGCATGGTCCAGCAGCACGGCGCCAGTGGGCAGTGCCAGGTGCAGGTTTTGCACATCAAGTGCTACAGAATTGGTAGCTGCATGCGCAGTATCCGTGCTGGCCAGCGCCCTGAAAGATGCTTCAAAACTGGTCAAACGGTCGGTGGTGGCGCGCCAGGTGGCCAGGCTGCTGTAGCTGTCGACAAACCAGCTCAGGGCGCCCTGCACCTGGCCGAAGGCGCTGGAAATCTGCATCAGTTCGCCCAGCTGAATGGCGCCGCTGAAAAAGCGCGGTGCCGCCACCACAAATGGGAATA
>JACXTT010000707.1_pt1 | contig 57031 bp, 38 predicted proteins | sample 9270951 | NCBI WGS metagenome assembly JACXTT01 (sample SAMN15532306, study PRJNA645909) | rock metagenome | isolation source: weathered quartz diorite | place: Puerto Rico | collected 2017-06-21
AGGAATTGCAGGTAATACTGAAGATATAGGCCATTTACACGTAACATTGCACCACAATTTCTGGTATAATGTTAGCGAGCGCGAACCAGATATGAATTATGGTAGCGTGCACGTATTCAATGATTATCACTTAAATAATGGTGGTTATTCATTAGGTGCAAGGGCTGCAGGTAATGTACGTACTGATAACGAATATTTCTCAGGATGTGCAAAACCACTTACTACCAATCTTGCTGGAGATCCTCCGGGATATTTCAGTGGTGTTACTACAAACATCTACTCAAATTGCGGTGCTAACGATATCACAACACCTATTTCAACATGGGTACCGGGATATTCATACAGCGCTGTGCTTGATCCGGCAGCAAACGTACCTACCGTTGTTCAAAAAGGTTCGGGTGCTATACTAACTAATTAATATTTGTATTTTTTGAAAATCAATTTATTCCAAACTGCCGTTTAACGGCAGTTTGGAATTTTTTAGGTTTAAGTATAATAGCTTAAACACTTTTTAGAAGCTTTAGCTTTTAATTTTACCCTTTCAAAATATTGTTAGATCTTACCTGATCTGGCATCATATATAAAAGATCGGCTTACCTTATTCCGGTCATTACTATCGCTTTCTTCTGCACAATTTTAATACTGGCTTTCGCGCAGCATTCTCTTTGCTGATTGCACACATTTTCTATAATTCAAGACGTTATGAATGTACGCGGACAAAAAATCCTCATTGTATGTGATTCGTCAAAATCCTTAATGGATTTTAGGGGCAAGCTGATAGAAGAGCTTTGTAAGAAGCACAGGGTTGATATTTTTACACCCCCGATATTGAAGCAGGAGGTACGCGATAAGTTAGCATCGCTTGGCGTAACTACTCACGAAAGCTACCTTGAAGGCAGCCACGTGTCTGTTTTGTCTGATATCCGATTCATTATTCAATTATATGCGCTGATCAAAAGGGTGCAACCCGATGTCTTTTTTCCATACACCGTTAAACCCGTTATTTACGGCACCCTGCTCGCCAGGTTGTGCGGTGTAAAGCGTATAACACCTATGTTGACAGGTTTGGGATATAATTTCACCAACGGCCAGCAAAATAATTGGGTTAGCAGCATTACGCGGGCGTTGATGAAAATTAGTTTACGGCCAAACCACAGCTTGAAGATTATTTTTCAAAACAGAGACGATTATCACACTCTTGTTCAATACAAGATATTAAATCGCAATCATAAGGTGTTTTTTGTAAACGGATCGGGAGTTGACCTTGACCACTACGCGTATACGCCGCCCGAAACAGAACCGATAAAATTTATTATGGTAGCCCGCTTAATAAATGCTAAAGGTATTTGTGAATATTATGAAGCTGCCAAAAACATCCGTGAGCGATATCCGAATACTGAATTTGAACTGATTGGGGCGTATGATAAGAATATAGACGCAATAAGCCCGGACATGTACAATAAGATAAGATACGGCCGGGTTATTCATTATATAGGAGAGGTGGAAGATGTTAGGCCCTTTATCAGGAATTCATCGGTAGTGGTATTGCCGTCTTATTATGGGGAGGGTATACCGCGATGCCTTTTAGAAAGTATGGCCATGGGGCGGGCCATTATAACTTGCGATTCAGTTGGATGCAGGGAAACGATCGAATCAGGCCAGGCGGCGAATGGCGTAATGGTCCCGGTAAAAAACGTGCCACAGCTTATTTCCAAAATGGAATTTTATATAAATAACAAGATCGATGTTCTTAAATATGGATTGAACGGATTGAAGCTGGCGAGAAAGAAGTTCGATGTTCACCTTGTTAATACCCAAATGTTAAAAATTATGCAACTAAATTGATTCGTGTTGTTAAAATTGAATAACGCTTCGTTAACTTTTTAAAACAGTAAATAGATTAGCTAGCCAGCCACTTTTCAACCGCCAACTGTAGCAGTTGATTGCTACATATACTCACAGGCTAACTAAATTTATATTCCGGTTATCCAGGACAATGCTATTGCTATTAAGGCTAAATTAAATTATCGCCTCACCTTTCATTTTACATCATGCAAAAAGTAAAAGCCACCCAAATTACTATTGGTGGGTATTTCGGATTACAACTTCCTGTAGGAACGGAGCATTATCCGCATTTGATCCGGTTAAATACAGGTAGAAACGCGTTTGAATATGTTTTGAAAGAACGACGGTATAATAAAATTTATCTCCCGTATTTTACCTGCGATTCGTTGCTTGAGCCTATAAAAAGACTGGATATTGAACATCAATTTTATTCAATTAACGAAAATCTTGAACCGGTTATTGATTTTGAAATTGAACCTGACGCGGGCTTTTTGTGTACCAACTATTTTGGCATTAAGCAACACATTACAGATAAGCTCAGTAAGGAGATAGCTAATTTTATAGTCGACAACTCCCAGGCCTTTTTTTCGGAACCATTGCCCGGAGTAGATACATTTTATTCGTGCAGGAAGTTTTTTGGCGTCTCAGATGGCGCATATCTGCAGATGAATAAAAAATCGACGAAAAAATATACGGTTGACAGTTCCGTAAACCGGTTTTCCCACTTAATTAAAAGAATTGATGTGGGCACCCAACAGGGCTACAGTGATTATTTAAAAAACAGCAAGGATCTCGAGAATAATCCCATCCGGGTCATGTCCCGTTTAACGCGAAAAATACTCTCGGGTATAAATTATGCCGAGTGTGCAAGGATCAGAAAGCGAAACTTTAATTTTCTTCATAAACATTTAAAAGATCATAATTTATTCAAGTTTGATTTTCCGCATGATTGCTCGCCAATGGTTTATCCGTTTCTATGCGACGACAGGCAACTCAAATTGCATTTAATACAGCAAAAGATATATGTAGCCACCTATTGGCCAAATGTTTTTGAATGGACCGATACCAGGATGTACGAAAATTACCTGGCCCGCTGCCTTGTTCCTCTACCGATCGATCACAGGTACAGCCTGCACGATATGCATTATTTATTAAAAACCTTACTCACTTTTTTATGATCATTTCAGTATACATCAGACCACTGGTTCTTGAAGATGCTAAGGTATCCTATTTATGGCGTAACGATCCATCAGTATGGACTTACACAGGGTTTAAAGCTAATGTTGTGATAACTGAGGAAATGGAGACGGAATGGCTAAGAAATAATTTGAATAAGCCCGACCAATGCCGCTTCGCCATATGTGTTAAAGAGCTCAATACCTATGTAGGTAATGTTCAATTACTTGATTTTCATGACAATAGTGCCGAACTCCACTTGTTTATTGGCAACAAACTTTACTGGGGCAAGGGAATAGGCTTTCAGGCTACAGTGCAGATGCTTAGGTATGGTTTTTTTGAAAGAAAGCTCGATGTCATTTACCTGAAAGTACACCCGGCAAATATAGCTGCCATCTCGATTTACGAAAAAGCCGGATTTGAAATCACAGGAAAAGACGACGGCCGTATTACAATGAATATTTCAAAAGAGCACTTTGCCGAACTGTGCCTTAGTTCAAATTGTTGACATTCAGTAACAAATCTATCTTATGACTCAGATATTAACCATTAAGGATAAAGCTAAATGGGTGTCCTACGTAGATCGTTCAGCGGAGGTTGATTTTTATCATACCTGGCACTATCATTCACTTGATAAAACGGGGTTGCCAATTTTATTTGTTTATAGTGAGCAATCTGATTTTATCGCGGTTCCGCTTATTCGACGGGGTATTCCTGGATCATCATACCATGATCTCAGTTGTGTATATGGATACTCCGGCCCGTTATCAAACAAAAAAATGGATGCCATTGACCCGGTATTGATAAGCAATTTTAAACGTGCTCTTCTTAAATTTTTATCTGACGAGAATTATGTTTCGGTGTTTTTGAGGATGCATCCTTTTTATAGGCAACAGTTGCTGTTGGAAGAATTTGGCGGTATTCATGAAAATGGCCAGGTCGTTGTGCTTGATCTTGCTACAAGCATTGAGGAGCAGCGCAGTAATTATAGCAGAACAACCAAAGCCAGTATTAAAAACGCAAAAAAAAGGGGCTACTATGTTAAAGAAGAAAGAGGCCCGGAGGCGATAAGAATTTTCGGAGAAATCTATAATGAGACTATGTGCCGGGTAGAAGCATCTAAGTCATATCTGTTTGGCGAAAGCTACTATTCAGAGATGCTGAACAATACCGAATATGATGCCCGGATATTTATGGTATATAAGGATGATGTTGCGACCTGCAGCACCATTGTGGTATTTACTAACCAAATAATGCAATCATATTTAATGGGTACAAGGTCGGAATATCTGCATGACAGCCCCGCAAAATTTTTAGTTGACCGCGTAAGCCAAATCGGTCGGGAACTCGGAATGCGTTATTATAACCTTGGCGGAGGGGTTGGATTTAAGGAAGATTCTCTTTTTCGCTGGAAAAGGGCTTTTTCAGATTTGTTTTTGGAATATAAAAGCTGGCGTTATATAGCAAACCCAGTCATCTACCAGCAATTGCTTGAGCAAAACAGCATTGATAAAAGTACCGAAGTTGATTTTTTTCCGCTATACCGGTACGCCTGATTCTTCAACCATCTAATTCTTATTATTATGACCTACCTCAGAAACTTACTATTTCAGGATAAGTTCCATTCCAAATGGGTGGTGCTTTTTACAGACATATCGATTGTTGTATTTTCAATTTGTCTTTCATTTTCATTGAAGGATAAGCTGAACCTAAAGCAGGATAACTTGTTTTATATGGCGTTTTATTGCTGCACGGCACTGCTGGTTTTCGGGTTATTGCGCGTACACACCCGTATTGTGCGGTACTCAAATACTAAGGATATATTACGGGTATTTTTTGCCGTAATGTTAAGCAGCGCGGCGTTCGTTTTTTTCTGCCTGATATTCTTTGGTGCCTATTTTAATGTGGAGGGTTTTGGCGCGATCTTGCTTATTAATTTTTTCATCTCATCGTCTTTGTTAATGGGATTGCGCATCATCATAAAAGACTTGTTTAAATACATTGAAGAACCTGGCTTTTTAATAAAAAAAGATAACGTTTTAATATACGGATCCGGAAGCCATTCTATCCTTGTTAAAAAAGCACTCGAAACCCAAAAGGGCTTGCTGATTAATGTGCAGGGTTTTATTGATACAGGGTTAGATAAACTATATAAATACATAGAGCAAACACAGGTTTATCCGGTAAAATCAATTCAGAATTTGAAACAAAAATTCTCGATTTCAACGATGTATATAACCACGGGGGACCTCAATACCGAAACCAAAAGGCATGCTGTTGAAAAATGCATTCAATACGGTATCAAAGTAATAACAGTAGCACCGTCAAATCAATGGCTAAATGGCATGCCAGCTTCAAATCAATTTAGCGACCTGAAGATAGAAGATTTGCTGGAGCGAAAGCCAATTGAATTATGCAAGAATCATATATTCAGCGAGGTTAAAGGAAAGCGGGTTTTGGTTACCGGGGCGGCCGGTTCTATAGGTTCTGAGATTGTGCGGCAGATTATGAGTTATAACCCGGAATTTGTGGTGTTATGCGACCGTGCCGAAACTCCATTGTACGATATTCAAATGGAACTTGAGGATGGTATGTATGCAAATAAAACCCGAATATTTGTTTCTGACATTCAAAACACCAGCCGCATAAAAGCGCTCTTTAATCTTTATCAGCCGCAGATCGTTTTTCACGCGGCAGCATATAAGCATGTGCCTATGATGGAAAACCATCCTTCCGAAGCTATACTGACTAATGTTTGGGGTACAAAAAACCTTGCCGACATATCGGTTGATTATGAGGTGGAAAAATTCATTATGATATCTACCGATAAAGCGGTACGGCCAACCAATGTTATGGGCGCATCAAAACGCATCGCCGAAATGTATATACAGGCTTTAAATGATGCAACAGTATATAACCGGAATGATTATACAAAAGGGAATGCTGATTTACGATGCAAAACCAAATTTATCACAACCCGCTTCGGTAATGTGCTGGGTTCAAACGGGTCTGTTATCCCCAGGTTTAAAGCGCAAATAGAACGGGGAGGGCCGCTGACAGTTACCCATCCGGATATTACCCGCTATTTTATGACCATTCCCGAAGCCGTGCAGCTGGTACTCGAAGCCTCGGTTATGGGTAATGGTGGCGAGATATTTATTTTTGATATGGGTAAACCGGTTAAAATAATTGACCTGGCCATTAATATGATCAAACTTGCGGGGTTTGTGCCAGATGTGGATATAAAAATAATGTATACAGGCCTCAGGCCCGGTGAAAAGCTTTACGAAGAACTGCTGAATGATGATGAAACCGTTATCCCAACTTATAATAACGATATTAAAATATCTAAAACTATCCCCAACTGTTATGCAGATATCAACGAGGTGATTAAAGAATTACTGAATATAAACCTGCTTAATAATGTAGATGCGCTGGTAAGCAAAATGAAGGTCATCCTACCCGATTTTATCAGCAATAATTCCGAATATCAAAAGTTCGACAAAAAATTTGCCCCTGTTGAAACGGTGTAGACTTGCACATCATGGGCATTTGTATTTCACATTGTTGGTTTTACGTGGATTTCTGCTACCCTAATTAATATGTCATTAAATAAAAGAAAAGGCACATCTACTCCGGGGTTCGATCTAAACAAAAACACAAATACAATATTGGCATATTGGGATAAGGACGAGGTTTGCCGTTTTATTAATTATGCTGTTTTTAATTGGTTTGGAACATCGCCCGAACAGTTAATAGATAAGATAAGCCTTCGTGAATTTTTAGGCCCTGTTTACGAGCGGAGCTCTACATTTGTAAAAGCAGCTTTTAATGGCAGAACACAGGTTTTTAACCGGATGATCTCGATTCCCTCGGGTGAAGTGTTAAATGCCAGAATTACATATGTGCCCGATATTGATGACAACAATGTGAAAGGGTTATTTGTACATGTAGCCGATGTGAGCCACATTGGCGAGGTTGACAGGCCAAATTTGAATGATGCGCTAAGAAAAACCATTCCGCATAATCAGGGTATTGAAAATATTGAACAGGTTTTAAAAGCAAACTTACTGACGGGGTTTCCGGGCATCTCAGACCTGGCAAAGAAAAATTTCCTCTCAGAATCAAAACTAAAAAGGAAATTTAAAGATAAATATGGCACTACAATTTTCGCCTACTATCGGCATTTGCAGATGGAATTAGCGAATAAGTATATCAGTTCTAAAGAATACAACAAAAGCCAGATGGCTTTAATGCTTAATTTTTCAAATCCGTCAAACTTTTCTTCGTGCTATAAAAAATATCTGAAAGACAGGCAATTAAATGCCTGGCTAAATTATAGTTATGCAAGTTATAAGGCTTTTGTTGAGCATTCGGTTGCTGCGGTAGCAATGTTTGATATCAATATGCATTTTATAGCAACATCAAAAAAATGGCTGCACCAGTATGATTTAAATAGTACGGCAATAACACGAAAAAGCCTGAATGAAGTTTTGCCAAATATTGAAGAAAGATTCAGGGCGCTGCAACTTGATGCTTTAAAAGGGATAACCAATAATTACGTTGGTGTTGCGGTTGAGGGAAAAGAAGGCAGTCAACGATGGATAAGATTAGATATCCAACCCTGGTATAAAAGTATTGATGAGGTTGGCGGGGTATTGATATTTACTGAGGATGTGACCGCCCTAAAACAGGCGGAAGAAAAAGACAGGCAATTTTTTGAAATATTTAATAAAACCAGCGAAGTTGAACGCATAGGAACATGGTACCGTAATTTCAATACAAATACTGCCGCCTGGAGTAAAATTACAAGAGAAATATTAGAGGTTAGCGATGATTATTTAATACCCGATTTGGAAACTTCGTTAAATTTTTACAAAGAAGGGGAGAGCCGGGAACTGGTTAGAAACGCATTAAAAGAAGCCCTTAAAAAAAGAAGCTCGCTGGATGTCGAGGTAGAATTAGTTACAGCTAAAGGCAATTTGAAACGGGTAAGGATAATTTGCTATTCGGAATTTCAAAATGGCAAGTGCGAAAAAATATCAGGAATATTTCATGAAATAGGAGTTGACTAGATATCCGGATTTTTTTCAATGGCCTCCTTAAGTTCAGGTCATCGAAATATCAACCCACCATTCCGCATGCCGGACGTGCAAACTGGTTAAGTTTATACGATAAAACCTTTCATTTCTGGCCAGGCTGCAATGGCATAAATAGCAATAAGAACGCTCTTTGTTATAACTATTCTTTGGCAAACTCATGCCGCTTTTATTGTAAATATCAACTAAGTCACCATAAAACCTTAATAACATGATTAAAGGAATGATTAACTACACGCAAATGCTTTGGTTTAAAGTCACAAATGACGACATGACCATGACAGAGCTATTATTAGTCGCAGCAATGTTGTTCGGGATCGGATTTAGTATCGCGTCAATTGCACACTAATTAACATTCCCGGCTTAGTGAATAGTAAGCAGATCGTTACTGCAGCCGGGATCAGGAGAAATGGCGTTTAATCAAAAATAATAAGTTGCTAAAATAAGTTGTGAAGTTTATTGTCGTAAGAAGCATTAAATACGCATTGGCGCGAAAGTCGATCCCTTTTTTAGGCATAAATTGACCGTCAATAGGTTGCTGCAAGTTGCTAGAATACTTAAATTTATGTTAGTTATTATAAAGTTGATAAATTATTATGTAGTCATAATTAAATATCTGACGGCAGGTATTTAATTTTTTTCAAAAAATCTATAATAATATGCATAACCAGGTAGATTATCCCGCCAATTATACAGCATTTGGAACAACCTCCGCCAAAAATGCTGTAAAAAATTCCATCGAAAATGAGGAATTACACCAGGGTCGAATTTTGGAACGCGTTGTTCGCTGTAATCGATTGGGCATAAGTGAGATAGCGAGACGCCTTTATGTAAGCCGGCGAACGTTATATAATTGGTTCGAGACTAAAGAATTAGGGCTCGATATTATATGCAAAATTGGCTTTGTTATAGGACACGATTTTTCAAAGGAGTTTCCCGATGAGTTTGCTAAGAAGAAAAATTTGTTAAGCGGTGAGGTGATGAGCGAGTTGCGGGACCCGGGTGATAAACCGAAAGATCCTATTTATTATTGGATGGACAGGTACATTAAACTTTTAGAGAAGTTTAACGAACTGCTAAGCCACGAATAATAAACCAGGCAGGCAATACTTTTAAACAAATATGCCAGCTAATGGCATTTAATTATTTAATATAAAAATAATAATATGTTAATACGTATACTAAAGCAATAAATGACGTATTCTGTAAACACACAAATGTGAAAAAAATCACATTTTAATTTACCATCTTTATTTAAAGAGGGCGCGCTAAGTTTAGTAAACCTGGTATAAGTTTTAATACCGGATTAAACGTTGTGATTATATGTCATTTGAAATCGATAAAGCGTTTGTTGGGGGAGGATTGAGCGCGGCGGATCACACAAATATAATGCTCAGCTACTGGGATAAGGATTTGATATGCAGGTACGCCAACAAAGCTTATGTGGATTGGTTTGGCGTTGAGCCCGAGAATTTGATAGATAAAATTCACTTGCGAACTTTCCTGGGCCGTTCGTATGAGCAGTATTTAGACGAAATTAATGCAGCGTTAGCCGGTAAAACATGTGTGTTTGAACGATATGCTACGTTAGTAAACGGCCAGACAAAAAAAATCCGGGTGTATTATTTCCCCGATATCAGCGAAGGGGAAGTAATGGGGTTTTATGTTAATGTTTTGGATGTCAGTACATTAAATAAGGAATCGGTGGCGCCGAATGCTTTTGATCACACAATCAATTACGCCCGGCCTGCCAAGGATATGCTGGATGACGTTATTGACGATTTACGGTCGCACTTGTTCGACGGATTTCCTGGCATTCGTTTACTTGCCAGGAAGAATTACATATCTGAATCAAAATTAAAAAGGGATTTTAAAGAACGTTATCGCGAAACCATTTTTGGGTATTACCGCAACTTGCAAATGGAATTGGCCCGCGAATATATTACTGCAAAAAAAGCAAACAAAGGCCAGATGGCTAATATGCTCGGTTTTTCAAACCCATCAAATTTCTCGGCTTGCTATCATAAATACATTGATGATTTAGCCGCCAAACGACAAATGGAAGAGCGTAATGTAAGGAATGACGAAAAATACCAGGCTTTTGTAAGCCAGTTGCCATTCCCGATAGCAATGGTTGATAATAAGCTTTGTTTTTTAATTACTTCCGGTAAATTCATTGCCGACCAAAAGCTGCAGCACAAAGGTCATATCGGCAAATGTATATATGATGTTTGTCCCGGGTCAAAAGAAATGTATCAATCAAAATTCAATGCTTGCTTAAAGGGGGGGATTGATCAATCCAGCGGCGATATTGTAAAAAATGCCGATGGGTCATTTCGTTGGATGCGTTGGGATATAAGGCCATGGTATAAGCAAGATAAAAGTATAGGAGGTTTAATAATCTACATCGAAGATATTGCAGAAGCTAAGCTTAAAAAAAAGCAGTTTAAAGAAGGTCCGCAAGCGAAAGGGGCACGGAATAGTGCATGGAGCCTGATTAAACCCAACTCAGATATCACCCCGCAAGGGTGGGCTTAGCTGATAAATTGCCGTCCACTATCCCGGGTTAACTGCGGGCAGCCTGAAATAAAACGTCGCGCCTTTGCCCGGTTCACTTTCCACCCATATTTGGCCGTTGTGTTTTTCAATAACCCGCTTTACAATCGCCAGCCCCACGCCCGATCCTTCAATATGACTAACATTGTCGAGCCGGTTAAAAAGTTCAAATATTTTGGGGATATCATTAGCGCCAATACCCATGCCATTGTCGTTGATTTTATATACCACATTCGTTTCCACAATCGACCCTTCAACATGCACCTCGGCATGCCCTGCACCTTGCGCATATTTTACCGCATTACTTATAAGATTTGAAAAAACCTGCGAAAGCATCAAGCGGTCGCCCATAACATCGGGTATTTCCCCAATCGTTATACGGAAGTTATCGGCTCCATAAATCATCTCAAGGTCTCTGATAATGTCTGATATTATGGGTGCTATTTGTATCTTTTTAAATTCAACAGCCTGCCTGCCCACCCGCGAATAGTTAAGCACCTCAACGATCATGTAATTCATTTGGTCGGCGCGGTTGGATATTTTTGAAGCCATAGCGCGTTCGCGTTCACCAAATTCCTTTGCACGGCCCAGCACTTGCGCGTAACTTTTAATAGCCGCCAATGGATTTTTTAGGTCATGCGAAATGGTATAACTAAAGGCGTCCAGCTCATCATAGGCCACTCTTAGCTTTTCATTTAGCACCCTAAGTGCGCCGGCCTTTAAATTAATGGCATAGTTTATTTCATCACGTAGGCGTGATGCCGATTGCAGTTCTTCGGGGCGCCAGCTCTCCGAAACACCTTTAACATTTTGCAGCCATACTTCAAATGAGTGCCGCGGCGATATTTGAAGCAGTCCGGATTGGCCTATCTCCGCAGGCTTATCAGGGTTACCTGCCCATTTTATGGTTTGTGCATGTTCCGGCTTAAACCACATCACGTATTCTCTTAGTCCTTTTGAAAGTTCAACCATTAAAACACCGCTTGCAATATTTTGATAGCCCAATGCCGCAGTGTATAATGCGGAAAGATTATTGGTGTGATAAAGCGGTTCGGTAACGTGTTCGGCAGCCCACTCAACGATGCCCTTTATCTGGTCGTCGTTTGGTGTGGTGCCGAGCTTTATTATTCTTTTTTCGTAAACTACAGCTGCACCGGTTGCCTGTGATAGGTCGAGAATGTTTATTGACTCAGCAGTCAAGGCATCCGCAATATTGTCATTGGCCTGAAGGTTTTTGGCCATCAGGTCTACATTGCTGTTGAACCGCCCCAGGATAAGCTGGTTTTCTTCATCCTGCCGGAATTCTAACGCCGAAGATAAAATTTGCCCGATTAATTTGGCTGACTCACGCGACTTATAATCAATGAATCTGGCACTATAACTATGGCAGGCAATCAATCCCCAAAGCTCTTTTTTATAGATCAGCGAGATGCTGAAGCTGGAGGCAACGCCCATGTTTTTTAAATACTGAATGTGTATTGGCGATACTGCACGCAATTGCGAACCTGTGAGATCAAGCGGCTCATTTTGAGAAGGATCTGCAAATATCTTCGATGGGGTAGCGTTAACATCGGCAATTAAGCGGGTTAAATTGAGCTTATACAGCTCGCGCGCCTGTTTAGGAATATCCGAGGCTGGATAATGTAACCCTAACCAGCTTTCTAAGCCTGCGTTTTTTTCTTCTGCCACAACCTCGCCATGCCCGTCATCGGCAAACCTATAAATCATCACGCGGTCGTAATTGATAATGCTTTTAACCTGCGCTGCCGTATTGTTGAATAAGTTTTGCATGTTTTTGTCGGCAAGCATTTCTGATACCGACTTACCGATCATTTTCTGAACATCAATAAATGTTGTTGAAAAAATTGGTTCAAACTCCAGCAGTTCAAATCCCTGGCTTTCGGACACGATCAGGTGGAATTTTTTTCCACCGATACTTACCTGGTATGGATTAATTTGTTCGTAGCCGCTAATTCTTCCGAGGGTCAGCAAATGGCCGATCCAGCCTTGGAGTTTTGGCTGCTCAACAAATGTTTCAAAGTAATCGAGTGTCCGTCCCAGCAAGTTTTCATCAATCCCTTCAATGAACTTTGCGATATTATCGCTAAAAAAACGAATAATGCCATCAGGTGTGGCTACTAGTAAAAAACCATGCGATTGGATCTGGCCGGGAATGTGGATCGGCTCTCGGTCGCAGTTGGTAAGGTCAACATTAAATCCAGACATATTATCAGAATGCTTATTTGAATAAACTTTTGCTAATGTGAAAAAATGGCTTTAAAACGATGGGGATCGGCTGTAATACGCAAACTAGTGCGTTAAAAATGGTAATATTAATTTATCGGAATTGAAAAATAAAACGTGCTGCCGTTGCCGGGCTCACTTTCAACCCATATTTCGCCGTTGTGGCGTTGAATGATTTCAGCACTAAGGTATAGCCCGATGCCAAATCCGGAAATATGACGGGTATGGCTGGCTTCCACCCGGTAGTACCGGTCGAATATTTTTTCCATGTCCTGCGGCTTGATACCCATGCCGGCATCCTTGACACTTATAATCAACCGGCCGTCTGTGCGACTGCACTTTATTTCGATTGAACTGGCTTTTGGCGAATACTTTACAGCGTTGCTCAAAAAATTGGAGATCACCGATCCGATCTTATCGCGGTCGGCGTTAACTTCTAGGGCCTGTTTGCCGGTAAAATGAATATCGTAACCTGGTGCGATCAGTGCTATTTCATCCACCATTTCTTGTATCAGCGTATCAATTCGGAAGGTGTGCTTCTCTACATGTATCTTACCAGATTCGAGTCGTGAAATATTCAGGAAGCCGTTGATCATGGCGGTCATTCTTTTCACCTGTGAATTGGCCTTGTCAAGCGCGCCGGCTAAAAATGGATCCGCATGGTTTTTTAATTTTGCGTTGGCCACCTGTATAATAGCAGTAAGTGTAGTTAAAGGTGTTTTAAGCTCGTGGCTCGCCATTCCAATAAAACCGTCTTTTTGCCTTTGTATTTGCCGCCCCGCTTCAAGCTCCTGCTCAAGGCGCACTTTGGTATCAAGCAGTTCGGCCTCGCTTTGCTCAATTTTCTTACGGGCCATCACCTGTTCGGTAATATCAATCGTTATGGCAATAACACCCAGTACGGTACCGTCCGTGTCGCGGTAAGGCTGATAAACAAAGTTTTGGTAAACTACCTCAGCAACGCCGTTACGCACCAGGCTCACCGGCATTTCGGGGGCATGAAAAGTTTCGCCTTTATCATAAACGTTAAACATCAGTTCTTCCAGCCCTTGTTCCCTCGCGTCGGGTAAAGCTTCAAACACCGGCTTGTACATAACCGTGTCGACAGGTTTACCCCATAGGTCGATCATCAGTTCGTTTGCAACGGTAATCACATGTTTGGGCCCCATTAAAATACAAATGGCCACCGGCGCCTGCAATATCATATTATGCAGGTTTTGCTCGCTTTTTTCAACCATTTGTTTGGCCAATACAATATCGGTGACTTCTGCCGCGGTGTTCATCACACCATAAATATTCCCTGCTGTATCAAATAACGGTGTAAAGCTGTAGTTGAAATAATAGGGCTGTAACCGCCCGTCAACAACTATGTCAACCCGCTGGTTACGTGCGTGAAAAGGAATGCCTGTAGTATAAACCTGGTCCAGTTGCGAAAATATCGCCTGGTTATCCAGTTCGGGCAAAACCTCGGAATATAATTTGCCTACAACATCGTACCCCTTGCCAAAAACGTCCATAATGGCTTTGTTGGCAAGCACTATCCTCATTTCCCTTCCTTTGTAAACACCTATCGGGAAAGGTGCGCTTTCAACAATACTTTGCAGCCGGTTTTCGCTTTCTCTGAAATCGCCAAGCAGTTTTTCGAGGTTTGACTTGGCATCTATCAATTCATCGTTCGTTGAAGCTACCTCATCGTTTACAGCTGTCAGCTCTTCGTTCAATGCCTGCTGTTCAATGTAGCTATCTTCAAGCAGTTTCCTGGCTTTTACCTTTTCGGTAATATCTTCACAAGCAACAATTATACCTCCAACATTGCCGTCCGCGTCAAGCAACGGATCATAGTAAAAGCTCACATACCGCTGCAGCGGCCCATCGGGCGAATCGATATACAATGCTTCTTCCTCCTGGGAGTAACCAATGCCAGTGTCGTAAACATTTGTCAGCAGTGCCGGAAAGGGCTGCCCTTCCAGTTCGGGCAACACGTCCATTAATTTCCTTCCGGTGATTTCGGCCAGTGATTTTTGCCAAAGAGTTGCTATCTGCTGGTTAACGATCTCAATTTTCCAATCCCGCCCCTTTAATATCATCAGCCCGTAATGCGCTGTCATGATCATGCTGCGCAGAGTTGCTTCACTTTCCTCTATTTTTTTCCGGTTAATTACCGGCTCAGTAACATCGATCACAAAAGCAAGTATACCGTCAATTTCTCCGTTGTCACTGCGGCGTGCCTGGTAAATAAAATTAAAATATTTATCTTCCATTACCCCGTCGCTTGCGCGCGGCAAAGGAATCAGCAGTTCATTTCCCTCAAAGGCATTGCCGGTGCGGTAAACCTCTTTTAATACGTCGAGTATTGGCTGTCCTTCAAGTTCGGGCAGAGCATCCAATAACGCCTTTCCAGTCAACTCGCGGTTTGGGAACAGTTGCTGCTGGTAAGCGGGGTTAGCCAGCTCGAATACAAAATCTGGCCCGTCCAGTATGCAAATCCCGGCGGGTGCTTGCATAAAAAAACGCTGCATCCGGTCGCGTTGCTCTTCCAGCGCGAGGCGGCTTCGACGCTGTTCAGTTACATCAGTAGCGGTATGTAAAATGCATTTTATTTCGCCGGTTTCATTTTTAACGGCCTTATATATAAAATTAAAATAGCATGTTTTTAGTTGCCCGTTAATAAAAAGCTGGGCCGGTACTTCTTTTGCTTCGTACGTAACCCCGCTACACCAAACATTTTTTAAAATGTCTATAAACGGCTGGCCCTCCAATTCAGGAACCGCCAATATCAGCGGCTTTCCTATCACATTTCTGTCCTTTCCCCAAAGGCTTGTCATAGCGTCATTGGCGATTTGGATGATCAGGTCCTCCGTTGTGTATATGGCAGTTGCATTGTTGGATAACGCCAGAATGTTTAATATTTCATCACTACTAAAAAAACCAGCCTGTTGATCCATTTAAAAATTATTGCGGTGTATGGGTTAAAATTACTATTTGAACTGGTTTTTTAAAAATTCCTTTAAATCTTTGAGTAATCGCAGGATTTATGTTCGCATTTCATATTCCTGCCGAGAAACAAACAATAACTTTAAGCAATGGTTTGCGTATTCAATCAAATGATTGATATTTAATTTAGTATTCTCACCACTTCAGGGAGTAAAGCGATCTTACTATAGGAAAATCGGTGCTTGATAAGGTCGGGCAATTTCATTCAAATGATATAGCGACATCTAACCATCCGGGATTGACGACACAGTTTAATAGGCGGTAATTAGGGCGAAAATTATTTGGTATTATTTTTGTTTCAGAAAATAAATAAACCAAGCATTAATTAAATTGCAAGTTATATTTTTTTGCCGTACCAAATAATGATTAAATATTATGATATGAAGCCATATATATCATTATCAAATGATAATAAACTATATGGTAAATTAAGCTCTACTGTAAAAAAGGATGAAGTTGTTTACAAATTTTTATTTGACAACTCCAAGGACTACATCTGTATTAAGAAAAAAGGTAACCAGTGGGTTTTTGCCGGAGGGATGAAAAGCCCGAATGACTTGTGGATTAACGAGATTGGAAAACAAATAGAGCATTACGAAAATCATCACCTATCCCGCCAGGCTTAGGAGTACTTGCTGTTCAAAAAAAACTACAAATTTTACCGGCAATGACCATTTGACTATACGGTATTTAACTTTGGGTTAAAAATTGCATATCTTGGGTAAATATTGAATTGATTTCATTGAATTTCAATGTATGGCAGCAGTGTCCATTGGGTAACCTTTGTCGCGCCAGTTCGTTTTTAAGTTAACCGGCAGGTCCAGTAATTTGATATTTGTAAATCCCTGTTTTTTTAGCTCGGCGAACGCCGGACGAATGTTGGGACACTTTGAAAAAGGGCAGCAGCCGCAATAAATAACAATAAATGTGTTTTTTGGCAGGCCTGTTAACGCTTTTTTGAGGTTTTCCAGGTTTCCCTTTTTGTTTACCGGGCCAATATGCTTTGCGCCTCTAATGTCTTCAACTACGCCTATATTGAAAATAACAGGTTTGTTAACTTTTGCGGAGTTTAGCGTCGCCGCTAATTCACCGGGTTCTATCAGCTCATTAATATTCCATGGGTTTGAGGGGCCTAATGTTGGCATAATGCCGGGCGAAGTTTGCGCTTTTAAGCCGCCGGCCATTGCTAAAAATAACGCTAAACCCAAGAGCCGTATATAAGTGTACTTTTTCATCGGAAATCTTATGATAAATTGATTGATTCAAAGATATAGTTAACCGCTCACCTTTCATCAATCAAATTGAAGGTAATAGTAATAACACAAAAATCTTACATCATAGAAAATCAGTGGATGCTGGAAAAGGAAAAGGGGCAATTTGTGCCGATAAAACAAACCTGCTTTTTTCCTATCTTCATCGTTCCTAACCAGGCCCTAAAATCATGAAAAAATTGCTGTTTACTTTTTTACTGCTGGGGGTTTTTGCTTTGGCGCAATCACAAGTGCGTACCCCCAGGCAAATGTTCCCGGGCTTATTCGAGGCTGTTCAGCTTTCTGATATCTTTCCGGATAATAAAACTTTTGTTGATGCGGTAGCCAGGCGTTCGCCGGAACTTATTATAAAAGATTATAATGAGATGAAAGATAAACCCGGCTTCGACCTGAAAAAATTTGTTAACGACAACTTTGATTTGCCAGCCCTACAATCCGGCGTATTTAAAAGTGATATTTCACAAGGCATCCGCAAACACATTGATACTTTGTGGCAGGTGCTTTACCGTAAGCACGATACCGCTTCAAAATACTCATCGTTGCTGCCATTACCGCATGATTTTATAGTACCCGGTGGCCGCTTTCGCGAGATTTACTACTGGGATACCTATTTTACAATGCTTGGGCTGCATGAAGCAGGTAAAACCGGGATCATTCGAAATATGATCGATAATTTTGCTTACCTGATTAACAAGTATGGTTTTATACCTAACGGCAGCCGCACTTATTATCTAACGCGATCGCAACCGCCATTTTTCTCAATGATGCTTGATGTGCTTGCAAAAGATGAAGGCGAAAAAGTACTGGTTAAATACCAACCGGAACTATTAAAGGAATATGCTTTCTGGATGCGGGGAGCGAACAAATTAAAACCAGGCGAAGCCTTCCGTAATACAGTACGTATGCCCGATGGCGAAATTATGAACCGGTATTGGGATGAATCGGACAAGCCGCGGGAGGAATCGTTTAAGCAGGATGTTAACGCCGCTAAGTTAACCAGGCAAAAGCCAGGCGATTTTTACCGCAATATACGGGCCGCGGCCGAATCGGGCTGGGATTTCAGTACGCGCTGGATGGATACTACCGGGAAGCTCGAAACCATTCAAACCACATTCATTATCCCGGTTGATTTAAACTGTTTGCTTTATCATTTAGAAACGTCCATCGCATTGTCGTATCAACTCCAGGGCAATAATAACCAGTATCGTGCTTATTTTGAAAAAGCCCTGGCCCGAAAAAATGCTATCTTAAAATACTCATGGAGTGAAAAAAACAGTTGGTTTATGGACTACAACTGGAAATTGAAACATACATCCCCCAGTTTAACCCTAGCAGGTGTTTATCCGCTCGAGTTTAAGATTGCAAGTCCACTGAGGGCTCAAAAAGCCGCGTCGACCTTAAAAACTAATTTTTTTAAGCCGGGCGGGTTGGTAACTACATTAAAACGGTCAGGACAGCAATGGGATAGTCCAAATGCCTGGGCGCCGCTGCAATATATGGCCATTGACGGATTGAACAATTACCGTCAGAACGCACTGGCCCGTTCGATTGCCGAAGCCTGGATTAAAACCAATATCGGCGTGTATAATGATACAGGTAAGCTAATGGAGAAATATAATGTAGTTGATACGGGAATAAAGGCTGGCGGGGGCGAATATCCCTTACAGGATGGATTTGGCTGGACTAATGGCGTTTTACTAAACCTGCTTAATCACTTTCATATCGACCAATTGTAGGCGTGAAGTACCAAAATATAAAGCAGGTAAAAACATAAAGAGATATTGAACTAAACATTGATGCGATAAAGCAAGTCTGTTTTAACCGCCCGTACTGATACTAAATACGTGGTACTTGCTACTATTATTTTAAAAGTATAGCTTAGTAAGCCCGGATTACACCTAATAAAGCATGAGATTTTTTTTACTTGTTTTTTTTCTTGGCACTCTTACCTGTTCCGCATTTTCATCCGAAAAAAAGGATAGTTTATTATCCGAATTAAAAAAGGAACTCAACCGGAAAAAGCTTTATGATAGTCAAAAGGAGCTTGAGATAAAAAAATTAAAAAGCAAGCTGGGAGCATCCGTAAAAAGCGATTATAAATTACAATATGACCTTTGCAGTAAATTGTACGAGGAGTATAAGAGTTACCAGTTCGACTCCGCTTACGTTTATACCCAAAAACTACTTGCTGTTAGCCGGGCTGCCGGGAACGTTCCCAAACAGTATGAAACCAAAATTAAACTCGGCTTTATTCTTTTGTCTTCAGGGATGTTCAAAGAAACCTTTGACTGCTTAAATCAAATTAATCCCCGTCTTTTAAACGACAGCGCCAAATTAGCCTATTATTCACTGAAAGCACGTGCGTTTTCTGATCTGGCGGATTACAATAATGATAAAAGTTATGCATCGGCTGACAACGCATCTTCTCTCAAATATCTTGATTCGGCCATAGCCGTAGCAAAGCCCGCATCGTTTGATCAGCTTATGCGCCTCGGCGACAGGCAACTAAGAACAGGGCAGGTTACGCAACCATCAAAATACTATACCCAGCTGCTTGATCATTACGATCTTACCGTGCACCAGCGCGCAATGGTGGCCACAGGGTTGAGTTTTTTTTACGAAGGGCCATATCAGGCGGATATGCGAACCATACTATTGACAATTGGTGCAATAAACGATATCAGGTCGTCAACAAAAGAAACCCTCGCAATATTTAAGCTCGGCGAGCAATTGTATATGGAAGGCGATATCAAGGACGCCTACATATTTATACAGCAAGCGATGAACGACGCCCAATATTATGGGGCGCGCCTGCGGAAAATAAAAATAGGCGCGGTGCTGCCTATTATTGCCGCGCAGAAGATTATTGTGATGGAGACCGAAAAAAACAGGATGGAAAATGAGAAAAACCGGTTCCTGATCTATTTTTTCTCCATTATTGCTATAGCCGCATTGGTTACCCTTATATCATTTATTGTATTCATCCAACTAAAAAGACTTAAAGCAAAGGAAAAAATCATTGAAGATAAGAATGTGCAGTTGGAGAAAATTAATAGCCGGCTGATAGAAGATACGCATATTAAAGAGGAATATATCGGTTATTTTTTTAACGTGATTTCAGGCTATATTTTAAAGCTCGAAAAACTTAAACGGAACATCGAACGTAAGCTGGCAATAAAAAAGTACGAAGACATTTTAATATCAGTAAACGAGATTAATATAAAAAAGGAGAGGGAAACGCTTTTTTACACATTCGATCATATTTTTTTAAAGATATTTCCGAATTTTATAACAGCATTTAATTCACTGCTGAAGCCAGAAGATCAAATATGGCCTAAAGAGCACGAGGTGTTAAATACCGATCTCAGGATATTCGCGCTGATGCGGTTAGGTATCAGCGATAATGAAACGATCGCCAATATTCTTGAATATTCTGTAAACACAATATATGTTTATAAAATGCGGATCAAAGCCAAAGCGCTCGTTTCAAGCGAGCAGTTTGATCATAAAATTATGGCTATAAAGGGTGTCGAGCTGCCCCCTAAATCCTGATGATTTATTTAGCCGGGCATTCAAACCTGTGAGCGGGGATAATTACCGTGCATTTGACATGTATTAAAATATAAGCCTTTTTGCGCGTTTTAAGCGTAAAATCACTTCGTAAAGGTGTAAATTAGTACATCTATCTGTTAAATTACATTTATATTTTTGATTATTAATTTTTTTTTAAGATATTTATTATCAAATATTTACGTTTTAAAAACAGTCTTTTTTTTTATATTTTCGGTAAACAAATAGGTAATGCTATAACATCTCTATTTATTTGTATGTAATCAGATATATAAGTATCTTTAATAAGGGTTGATATACCTTACAGGTGTTTTGATTTTAACCTAATTATAAACCAAAAAAACCAATACGACCTTCGGGTTTTTCGAGTTAAAAATAACTGAATAGGGCAAAGGCCGGTGTTTGTCAGTTTTTATTGCTATTGCAGCCATTTTTGTATCTCGCCATTTGGTGATACGATGTACTATAATTTATCAAGGAAAATGTACACACGCAATATTGTTAGAAAAAAAAGCCAGGAAGGAGGGATGCCGCCCTGAATACAAGGCTATCAGTAGCCCTGGTGATAGGTAAAATGGTGTACAGCCATCGTACTTTCACCAAAATAACTCACAATAGCTAACCAACAATTTAATACTTCAACCAATAAACTCTAAAACCAAATTTTTATGTATTTTAAAACTCTACTTAAAGTAAGTTGTTTCGCGTTACTCTGCTGCCTCTTTGCGCTGCCTGTTATGGCGCAAAATAAGGTAGTTACAGGTAAAGTGACCGATTCAAAGGACGGCTCACCGTTGATAGGTGCTTCGGTAGCCGCAAAGGGTTCCAATATAGGCGCCATCACAGATGTAAATGGCAGTTTCCGGGTATCTGTTCCCGTATCTGAAACTACACTCGTTGTAACCTATATTGGTTATATACGCAAAGAAGTGACTATAACAGCATCACCGATAAGTATCGCACTTGAACCAGCTAACAGTTCACTTAATGAAGTGCTTGTGGTTGGATATGGTACAGTGCGTAAAAAGGACGCTACAGGTGCAGTAGTTAAAGTAACTTCCGAAAATTTTGTACAGGGTGTTACTACCAACCCTTTACAGCAAATGCAGGGTAAAGTACCCGGGGTTGTAATTACAACGGTTTCGGGCGATCCAAACGATGCGCCTACCGTGCGTATCAGGGGTACTGCATCCTTATCAGGAGGTAATGATCCTTTGTACGTTATTGACGGCGTCGCTGGCGCTGATATTCGCGGTGTATCACCAAACGATATTGAATCATTTGACGTGTTGAAGGATGCATCGGCAGCTGCCATATATGGTTCACGCGCTGCGGGTGGTGTAGTTTTGGTTACCACTAAAACAGGCAAAGCAGGAAAGCAGGTAGTTACATTCAATAGCTACGTAGCGACTGAGTCTGTTGAGCATCTAGAGAACTTTATGAACCGCTCGCAATATTTGTCGGCATACCAATATGATAATCCGAATAATTCAGGACATACACCGATGCCTACCGGTACGACTACTACCAGCGACCAGGGGGCTAACACAAACTGGTTTAAAGAATTGCTGCGCAATGCCTTTACGCATAACGAAAACCTGGCCTTATCCGGTGGGACTGACAAAAGCCATTACCGCGCTTCTGTAACCTATAACGACCAGCAGGGTATCGTATTAAATTCTGAACGCAAGGACCTTAATGGCCGCTTTAACTTTGATCAGCGGACACTGAACGATAAGTTATTGATCACCATGAACGTTACGGGCTCACAAACCAATTCAAACTTTAGTGATTTTAATACATTTCTAAACGCTGGGGCGGTGCCTTCTGTGATCCAGGTTTTTGACCCTCTTAACCCCGGTTATTATCAGTACATCAATAACACACAGGAAAACAACCCTGTTCCCCAACTGGTTTATTTAACTAATGTTGGCACACAAAACAGGCTTACAGGTAATTTGCGGTTTGATTATACACTGGCTAAAGGTTTAACCCTTAGCCCGTATGTTAACGCCTCTCATGGAACCAATATAACCAATATTTATTATCCTCCGGCCAATGCACTCAGCCCGGTTGGAGGTTTAGTTAATGCAGTGGCGGATCAGTTTAAGTATGTACCGCAACTCTCTACTCATGGCGACGTGGATAAAGGCGAAGCGGATTACACCAATAAAACTTATGGTGCAACCATCAACTATAAAACCACTTTTGGTAAAAGCAGGCTGAATTTATTAGGTGGTTACGAATATAACTCGTTTAACTTTATGGGTTTTCGCGTAGGAGCGCATGACTTTAACGATATCAATTTGCCAAATGAAAACATTGGTAGTGCAAACGCTATCTCGACCAAGGATATCGCTTCTTATGACAATGGGTATAAACTAAATTCATGGTTTGCAAGGGCTGAATATAACTTCAATGACAGGTATTATATAACAGCGAATGTCAGGTATGATAATTCCAATAAATTAGGATTAAATAATCAGGCGGGCGTTTTCCCTTCAGTTGATGGTGCATGGGTAATCAGCAACGAACCTTTCATGAAAGGCCTGCAATGGCTTTCGTCTTTAAAACTAAGGGGCGGTTATGGCGAAACAGGTAACCAGGATGCGATTAGTTCTTATTTATCTCAATTCCTGTTTAACTCGAGCGGCGCTCTTTATTATAACGGTGCTACCCAAAGCTTTTTATCAAGCAGCGGCCCTTCGCAAAATGCTAACCCCGATTTAAGGTGGGAAGTAAAATCAACTACAAACGTTGCCTTAGACTTCAGTTTATTTAATGGCCGTTTAAGTGGTAGCGTTGATGTTTACACAGGCATTACACACCACCTGTTGTATAACTATAAGGTGCCGACAGGCAGCAAGTTCTTCGTTGATAATATCACTGCAAATATTGGCTCGCTTAGCAACAAAGGGTTTGAAGTTAACCTGAATTACAGCTTTATAAAAAGCCGTGATTTCTCGTGGACAACCGGTGTTAATTTCGATGTGAACCGCAATAAAATTGTTACACTTTCCGGAACATTTGCCGGGCTTAACTTCAACGTAACGCAAGCGAATGTTGGTACAACATCAGGCTTGGGCATAAGCGGGCAAATATCACAGATCGGCTATTTAAAAGTAGGATATCCGGTTGGTACTTTGTTATTGCCTGAGTATGCTGGCTTAGATGCAAGCGGCAACCAGTTATTCTGGAAATATAATGCTGATGGTTCACGAACAGCAGTTAGTGACGTAAGCAAGCTTAATTATGCTGATGATGGAAGTACACAGGACAGGAAATTTTATACTACTGATCCTAAATTCAACTACAGCATTAACAACACCTTTATTTATAAGAACTTCGACTTAAACATTTTCATGCGCGGACAGTACGGCAGTCATGGTTTCAATGAGTCTTACATGGATTATACCAGTTTGGCTAAACTTGGAACCTATGGTGTTTTGGCAGATGCCACTCAGTTAGGCATTAAGAGTTCGTCTGAACCTTCTAACTACTGGCTGCAAAGTACTTCGTTCCTGAAAATACAAAGCGCGGCCTTAGGCTACAATTTCAAGATCGTTGACAGCCGGTATATCGATAAATTACACATATATGTAGCGGGTAATAATTTGTACACCTTTACTCCTTATAAAGGGTTTGATCCTGAATTAACTACCCAGGGAGGTGAAACTGGCATCGATACCAGGCAGATTTATCCGCGTGCCCGCCAGATATCGTTTGGCGTTAATTTAACACTTAAATAAATTATTAATATTTAATATAATGAAAAAGACACATTTATTAATCACAGCGGCTCTTTTGGCTGGCATAAGCATATATTCCTGTAAAAAGGAATTAAACCCGCCATTAGACCAGATTACGAAGACTGCCGCGGCCGGCAGTACGGCGTATCTTAAATCGATTGTATTGGGTACCTATACGACCTTGCAGGGCTTAACGGCAAATAACGCGATGCTTCTGACATCTGAAGAAACTACCGATGCGTTAATTGTTCCTGGTCGTATCGGTGGTGACTGGGCAGACGGTGGTATATGGCAGCAATTGTGGCTGCATACCTACACCCCGTCACATGGCAACATATCGGGCGCATGGGATAATGCTTATAATACCATTGGCTCTATAAATATCACGATAGGCCTTTTGCAAGGTTTACCGACAACCAGTGCAACCACGTATTCCATTGCTGAATTAAAAACTTTGCGCGCTTATTTTTACTTCCTGTTGGTTAACAACTACGGAAATGTACCGCTGCTTATATCAACTGCCCAGGATGCAAGTAAAGTGAAAAATAGCTCAGCAACGGATGTTTATAACTTCCTGATTACTGAATTGAAAACGAACGGGCCATTGTTGAGCTCGAAAACCCCCGCCCAGGATCCTGCTCAGTATGGCAGGTTAAATAAATGGGGCGCATACTTCTTGCTGGCTAAATTATATTTGAATCAAAACGTAATTACAGGTTCAACTGATAATAGCGGCTATACAGCTTGCTCGAAATATTGCGATTCTTTAATGACCGCAGGGTATTCGCTGCAATCTGATTTTCTTTCAAACTTTTCAAGCAACAATACAGGGTCAAACGAGAATATTTTTGTGATCCCTTATGATCATATCAATGCGACCGGTTTGAATTTGCAAATGATGACTATGCACTACAACCAGGCTGCAAAATACAACTGGGGAAGTACTGGTGGGCCATGGAATGGTTTCACTACAACAGCTGATTATTACAGCAAATTTAATAGCGTCGATACACGTAGAGCTGGCTGGATGTCAGGGATTCAATATGCATCAGACGGTGTTACGCCTCTGACAACACGAGGAAGCGATAGCTCGTTAGTGCTAAATTTCAGGCCACAGATAAGCAATTTATACAAAGCTACCGAATATGATGGCGTACGCCAGCAAAAATGGCAGCTTACTCCGGGCTCTGCCAACCAGGACGCAGATTTTGCTTTAATGCGTTATTCAGATGTATTATTAATGAAAGCAGAATGTCTGTTACGTTTAGGTAGCGCCGCCACAGCTTTAAATTATACAGCTGCGGTAAGGCAACGTGCAGGTTTGGCAAACTTTAGCATTGCTGCATTTAATGCCGACAGCTTACTGGCTGAGCGTGGCCGTGAGTTTGTTTGGGAAGGCTGGAGAAGGCAGGATTTAATTCGCTATGGCCATTTTGGCGATGCGAAACAATTTAAAGCTGCTGATGCGGATAATCATGCCAAATTATTCCCTATCCCAACAGAGGCTATTCAGAAAAATCCAAATCTTACCCAAAATCCTGGTTATTAATTAAACATAATTACCAGTATAATTTAAATGGAGTGGTAGTTAGCTACCACTCCATTTTTAGTTCTATATATTTGTTTCCCAATATGAAACTGTCTTTTACAAGCTTATTCTTTGTGCCTTTTATTCTATGCATCTCGTGCCGGCAAAAAACTGAGATGAAACCGGAAGATGCGTTGTTTCAAGCGCTCCCCTCTTCTGAAACGGGTATCACTTTTAACAATAAAGTAGTTGACGATGGCGAGTACAACGTGTTTAACTATCGTAATTTTTATAATGGTGGTGGCGTAGCCATTGGCGATGTAAACAATGATGGTAAGCCTGATATTTTTTTTACATCTAACCAGGGTGAAAACAAACTATACATCAATAAGGGGAACTGGAAGTTTGAAGATGTAACTGCAAAAGCCGGGCTAAAAGGATATAAAAGGTGGCACACCGGGGTAACCATGGTTGACATTAACGGCGACGGCTGGCTCGATATTTACGTTTGCAACAGCGGCGGTATGAAGGATGCCGACCGGGCCAATGAATTATATATCAACCAAAAAGATGGTACTTTTAAAGAAGAGGCGGCCAAATATGGCCTAGCCGACAAAGGACTGTCGACACAGGCTATATTTTTTGACTTTGACCATGATGGCGACCTGGATTGTTTTGTATTAAATAACAGCTATCGCCCGATTGGAAGTTTTGGTTATAACCGTGACCAGCGAAATATCCGCGACCCGCAAAATGGCGACCGGTTATATAGAAATGACAACGGTAAGTTTGTTGACATAAGCGCTCAGGCCGGAATATACGGCAGTGAAATAGGCTTTGGCCTGGGAATAGGCGCGGCCGATTTATTCAACAGCGGTTGGGACGATATGTATGTTTCCAATGACTTTTTTGAACACGACTATTTATACAAAAACCTGCACAACGGTAAGTTTAGTGAAGTAAGTAACGATGCGCTTAGGCACATGAGCCTATCGTCGATGGGATCTGATATTGCCGATATCAACAATGACGGGTACTTGGATATTTTTACTACGGATATGCTTCCGGAAAATGACTACCGGCTAAAGACGACAACCAAATTTGATGAATTTGATGTGTATAATGCCAAGCTGAAAAATAGCTTTCACCACCAGTTTACCACCAACTGTTTACAGCTGAATAATGGTGATGGCACCTTCAGCGACATTGCAAACCTGGCAGGCGTTAACGCTACCGACTGGAGCTGGGGCGCATTATGTTTTGATTTTAATAATGACGGCTGGAAGGATATTTTTGTTTCCAACGGCATCAGTCGCGACCTTACCAATCAGGATTTTTTAACCTATTTCAGCAGCGACGAAGTAATGAACCAGGTTAAACACGGCGGTTTCAAGGCCAAACAACTGCTGGATAAAATGCCCAAAACGCCTATTACCAGCTATGGCTTTGTCAATCAGCACAATTTGCAGTTTAGTAACCAAAGCATGCAGCTTGGTTTCTCAAAGCCCAGTTTCAGCAACGGCGCGGCATATGGCGACCTTGATGGCGACGGCGACCTCGACCTGGTAGTTAATAATGAAAATGGTGAGGCGTTTATTTATCGCAACATGACCTCAGAAAGAACGCATGCGCATTACCTTAAGGTAAACCTCAAAGGCAGTGGCATGAATACATTCGGAATTGGTGCTAAAGTAACCATATATACGAAAGGTAATCAGCAATTGCTGGAGCAAATGCCCACACGGGGGTTCGAAAGCAGTGTTGAGCCGGTGCTTAATTTTGGTGTCGGTGCATATAAAAAGATCGATAGCCTGAAGGTGATATGGCCGGGTATGCAGATGCAGATATTAAAAAATCTAAACGCAAATACGTCAATTACACTTAAGCAAACCGACGCTAAGCTGACCTATATCCCGGCTCGTGCCCCGGCAAAACCATTCTATAAAAATGTAACGGCAACCGATATAAAAGGCGACATCTATCACAAAGAAAATGATTTTAAGGATTTTGACGTACAGCGCCTTATCCCTAAAATGTTATCGACCGAAGGGCCGAAGCTGGCTGTTGCCGATGTAAACGGCGACGGGCTTGAGGACTTTTTTATGGGTGGCGCAACAGGCGATACGGCAAAGCTTTTTATACAGCAGCCTAACGGCACATTCATGCAAAAACGGCAAAATGCTTTTGAGTCGGATAAAAACAGCGAGAGTATCGGCGCGCTTTTTTATGATGTGAATCATGATGGCAGTAAAGACCTCATCGTTGTTTCGGGCGGTAATATGGAAAAGGAAGGTTCGCTTGATTTGCTTGCGCGGTTGTACATGAACGACGGCAAGGGAAACTTTACCAGGAAATTCAAAGGATGGCCGATCGTTTCGATAAATGCATCGTGCGTTCGGGTAAATAACAACAATGGCGACTTATTTATAGGGGCCAGAAGCGTTCCGGGCGAGTATGGGGTAATCCCGTCGAGTAAGCTGCTAAGGAATGACGGACATGGGAATTTTACCGATATAACGACAACGGTCGCACCTGACCTAATAAAACTGGGTATGGTTACCGATGCACAGTGGGCTGACATTGATGGCTCGGGTAAAAATTCGCTGGTAGTTGTAGGCGACTGGATGCCGGTAACTATTCTTAAATATGTAAATGGAAAGCTCAAAAAAACCAGCGAAGTAGCCAACTCATCGGGATGGTGGAACTGCCTGGCTGTTGCCGATTTGAATGGAGATGGGAAAATGGACCTGATTGCCGGAAACAACGGTTTAAACTCAAAGATAAAAGCCGATGTAAGCCGTCCCGCCGAACTGTATGTGTCTGATTTTGACAATAATGGGCAGGTGGAATGTATCCCCGTTTACTACAAAACAGATGGTAAAGCCTATCCTTTCAACCTGCATGACGACATTATCAGGCAATTGCCATACCTAAAAAAGAAATTCTTACGGTATGATGCATACGCTGGTAAGGGCATCAATGACATATTTACTTCAGAGGAATTAAGTAAGGCAGCTGTTTTACGCGTTACACAAACACAATCCTGTATTTTTTACAACAATGGGAAGGGTACATTTACGATGAAGCCATTGGCGATACGTGCGCAATTTTCTCCAATATTTGGCATCCTCGTATCAGACATCAATAACGATGGCATCCCCGACCTCTTTTTAGGAGGCAACTTTTATGGGTTAAAACCCGAAGTGGGGCGTTATGATGCCAGTTATGGCGTCACCCTTTTAGGAAATGCGAAGCACGGGTTTGATTACATTCCACCTGCAAAAAGCGGATTATTTGTTTTAGGCGAGGTGCGGGATATTTCCATCATTACCACCAAAAATGGCAAAGAAGTAATAGTCAGCCGCAATAACGATGCGCTGCAGTTATACAAACGAAACTAAAAATACGTAGTAAAGTTGACCTGTATTTTAATTTTATCAGTATCGGCGGTAGGGAGTTTGTTATCAAGATAGGTTTCAAACGGCAAAATAGCCGATTGATACAAGTGGTCGGTAAAATACTGCTGCAGCCCGGCATAGGCCTTGCCGCGGTCCTTAAATTTCCCTGAAAATTTTGCTGTATATAACGGGCCGCCTTTTGGCATCCGGGTAAAGGTAACTACTTTGTTAAGGCCGATCTCCTTATCGATGAATAGACCCACATTAACTTGTGCCGAGTCGGGGCCTTTTGGCAAAAATTGTGCAATTACAGGCTGTGTTTGTTTTAACCCATGGGCAGCCACATACTGTTTAAGCGTAGCGAATTGGGCGGCAGCCTCGGTAAATTTATTTTTGGCCAAAACCTCTTTTTTGATCACAATCAAATTGCTTTCCGGCACCCGCGTTTTAACGATTTTGAAACCGTAAATCAGGCTGTCGGTCTCCATGAAATTTTTCAGGTCGGCAGCACGAGTGTCTGACAACGAAGCCGGACCCGAACCATGTACCAGGTAGCTCAATAGATTCATGTTTTTAGTTACAGTGATCCAGGTTTTATTGGCGAGCTTGTCGGGTATTATCGAATAACTATAGCTAATATTTTTATCGCTGTCCTGCTCTTTAACTGTAAATATTCCGCCAGTCTGCTTTACTTGTAAATGGAGTTCGTTCCTGTTTATTGTGAATAAGCCGGTGTCTTTTTTAATTGCAATTTTTGTGGAATCAGATTGGTAGGTTTTTCTAAGGTCGGGCCGCCATTTCTCCCAGTTGCCGGCATTGGCCAGTTGTTTATAAACGTTAAAAAACGAGGATCTGATTAAAAAGGTTTTTTGTTGGGTAACCGGAATGAAAAAAGCAACCAATAACAGTATAACAATAGCTAATAAAATAATAATTCTCTTCATCCGGGTTTGTAGGTTTAATCAATCGTAAATCTAAATAAAAAAATGCTATCGCAGCGGTTTTAACGCGTTTTTGCTCCTTTTTTAAATGAATAAATTTCACTTTTAAAGCGCAAAATCTTGCCCGCATCATTATTATTCGATACATTTAGCATTCAATTATAAATCGAATATAACGCGATTTTAAATTCAGGAATAAGTTGGGATTTTTACCTTTTCCGTTGTTTTTGAATGCCCCGAAAGAGTTTAAATGAATGATAACAGGCAATATATTTGGCGGTAAAAGGCCGGTTTTCTATACGTGTTTTTTGTTGCTGATCGTTGCCGGAATTTGTTCGTCTTCCTGCAAGAAAACAACCACCGCCCCGCCCGAGATATTTCAGCTGCTGGATTCAGTGCAAACAAACATCTGCTTTACCAATACGATAAATGATAACGACCCTCCCGGTATTTTAAACTACCTCTATTTTTACAATGGCGGCGGTGTAGCAATTGGCGATATCAACAACGACGGTTTGCCCGATATCTATTTCACGTCTAATAAAAAGGGCGGCAATAAGCTATACCTCAATAAAGGCAACTATAAGTTTGAAGATGTAACGCAAAAGGCCGGCGTGGCAGGCATTGCCGATTGGTGTACCGGCGTAACAATGGCCGATGTGAATAACGACGGTTACCTGGATATTTATGTATGTGCAGTTGCCGGTAAACTGGGTTTAAAAGGACACAACATGCTTTATATCAATAATCATGACGGGACTTTTACCGAAAGATCGGCGGAATATGGCCTTGATTTTTCTGGATACTCGACCCAGGCGGCTTTTTTTGATTATAACCACGACGGCAAGCTTGACTGCTTTTTAATGAACCAGTCGCACCATACAGTTGATACTTATGGCGACACCAGCTTGCGCCGGAAGGTAAATAAACTCGCCGGCAGTAAACTATATTTAAACGTCAACGGTCATTTTGACGACGTAACCCTTAAATCGGGTATTTACAGCAGCGCGTTGGGTTATGGCCTCGGCCTCGCAATCGGCGATTTAAATAACGACGGATGGGACGATATATATGTTGGTAACGATTTTCACGAAAACGATTATTACTATATTAATAACCACAACGGCACATTTACCGAGGCCGGCGCAAAGCACTTTAATCATTACAGCCGCTTTAGTATGGGTAACGATATCGCCGATTTTAACAACGACGGCCAGCTGGATATTGTTACTGCCGATATGCTCCCTGCAGATGAAAGCATTTTGAAAACATATATCGGCGACGAATCATACGACCAATACAAACAGAAGATACTGAACGGCGGCTTTCAATACCAATATTCCCGCAATTGCCTGCAAAAGAACCTTGGGAATGGCGAGGCCTTTAGCGAAGTGGGCTTAATGGATGGGATAGCAGCTACTGACTGGAGCTGGAGCCCGCTGCTTGCCGATTTTGATAACGACGGTATCAAAGACTTATTTGTAGCAAACGGTATAAAGCGCCGGCCTACGGATATGGACTATATCAGCTTTATCTCCAACATTACCGTACAGGGCGCGCTATCGGGGCATGGTATGGATAACCTTGCGCTGGATAAAATGCCTACCGGTGAAGTGCACAGCTATGTTTTTAAAGGTACAAAAAGTGAAAAGTTTATTGATAAAAGCGCTTCATGGGGAATCAGGGATACCATGCTCTCAAACGGTGCGGCTTACGCTGACTTGAATAATAGCGGCCATTTGGATTTGGTTACCAATAACCTCAACCATGTGGCATGTATTTATAAAAACGTGTCAAAAGACAACCGTCACCTAAGCATTAAATTTACCGGCCGGCAGGATAACAGGTTTGGCATTGGCGCAAAGGCTTATGTTTTTTGCGGCAAGCAAATGCAGTATGAGCAGTTGATGCTAACCAGGGGATTTCAATCATCAGGCGAACCGAGGTTGCATTTTGGATTAGGCAGCCAGCAACGGATTGACAGTTTATTAATTGTTTGGCCTAATCAAACTTACCAGGTAATCAATAATATAAAAACCAATCAACAGCTGACCATCGACCAGCAGAACGCAAGCGGGCAGTTTGTTTACAACCGGTTTTTTCCGCCTGCCGCCCCGGCTTTCAAAAATATCACCAATGAGATAAATCTAAACTGGAAACATCGCGAAAACGACTTTGTAGATTTTAACCAGCAGCCGCTTATCCCGCATATGCTTTCGGAGGAAGGGCCGAGGATAGCGGTGGCAGATGTTAACCATGATGGGTTAGATGATTTTTATGTTTGCGGAGCTCATCATCAGCCCGGTGCTTTATTTATTCAAACACCCGACGGCCGTTTTATAGCTACGGTTCAGCCGGATTTTATAAAGGATGCTGAAAGCGAGGGTGTTGATGCGGTATTCCTGGACGTGAACCACGATGGCTATCCTGATTTATATGTAGCAAGCGGCGGCAACGAATTGCCGGACGGCTCACCGGCACTTGCCGATCATTTATATATTAATGACGGGAAAGGCCATTTTACAGAATCGAAGGATATTCCGGCCATTAAAGTCAACAAATCTTCAGTCGCGGTGGCTGATATTAACCACGACGGTTACCCGGACATATTTGTGGGCGGCGCGCCCGATGCCCTTGCGTTTGGCAAGATACCGGAATCGTTTTTACTGATGAATGACGGCCATGGACATTATCGGCAGGCTGCCATCCCAAATGAATTAAAGTATGCCGGTATGCTTCGTTCTGCTGCTTTTGCCGATCTGGATAACGACGGATGGCCCGACCTTGTGGTCGGCGGTGAATGGATGCCGGTAAAAGTTTTCATGAATAAAAGCGGTAAATTTGTTCAGCTGCATTCCGCAGCTATGGATAAGTTATCCGGCTGGTGGCAGCGGATCATGCTTTCGGATGTAGACGGGGATGGAAAAGTTGATATTGTTGCAGGGAATTATGGGTTGAACTCCAAACTCAAACCCGATGTCGAAAACCCGGTGAAATTGTTTTTATCGGATATTGACAAAAACGGAACAGTGGATCCTATCATGACTTACAGCATAGATCATAAGGATTATACCTTTTTAGGCAAGGGCGATATTGAAAAACAAATACCGCTGATAAAGAAGAAGTTTTTGTACTATCACGATTTTGCCGGGAAAACAGTGAACGAGATTTTCGGCGATTCATTAAGCAGTAAGCCTTTAGTTGCTAATTCATTTACGTCGGGTGTTTTTTACAATAAGGGAGGCGGTAATTTTGAATTTAAGGCACTCCCGTCGCAGGCACAGGCCGCGCCGCTTTTTGGTTTTGCCGCCTTGTCGGGAAAAACCAAAGGTATACTAGCCGGGGGCAATTTTTCGGGAGTGCTGCCTTATGAAGGCAGGTATGACGCCGACTTTGGCGATGTATTGATCGTAGATAAAGGAAGAAATCTTAAGGCGCTGTCACCGGTTTCGTCGGGATTTTTATTGCGTGGAGAAGTGAGAGATATTAAGGCGATAAAAACAGCAAGAGGGCTTATTTATGCCGTTGCTATTAACAATAAGCAAATTGAATTTTTTAAACCAACCAATTAAATATGAATAAACTATCCGCATTGCTGGGATTAGTATTGTTGTGCTTTAGCACGGCACAGGCACAAGACCAGTGGGTAATAAAAGCCGATAAGATTGACCCTGCAAATTATTATGGAATAACGGTAGCGAATGGGATGATCGGCATTGTATCCTCGCCCGAGCCTTTTAAAGTAAAAAATGTGGTGCTGGCTGGCGCTTATGATCTGTATGGCCGTGGCCGGGTAAGCAATTTCCTGAATAGCTTTAACCTGCTCAACATGTACCTCGAGATAAATGGCAAGCGTGTTGATGCTAAAAACATTACTAACATGAGGCAGGAACTGGATATGCAGCATGCTGCGTTCACTACTACATTTGATTATGGCAATGATGCTTCTGTGAAATATACCTATTACTCCCTGCGGCAACTACCTTTCACGGTATTGATGGATATCTCCATCACCGCGAAAAAAGCTGTAAATATTACTGCGGCCAGCGTAATGGAAGCGCCGGATGCTTTAAAAGAGGTTCAAAACTACTATAATGAGATCGACAGGCCGCACGTAACCATCAGCCTGCTAACGTCGACAGCAAAAAGCCCCACCGGCAAATTACAGCTATGCGCATCAAACACATTTTTGTTTAATGAGCCACATACGCAGGAGCCACGTGTGATACACGAAATGTGGGACAACAATATGCATTTGATGAAGTTCAGCAAGTCAATCGGTGCTGGACAAACATACCGCTATGCCGTTGCAGGCTCGTCAATAACATCGGCACACGATGCCGATCCGCTAAACCAGGCCGAACGATTAACCATGTTTGCCAAGCTGGAGGGCCGCGACCGCTTGATCCAATATCATGAACAAGCATGGGACGAACTTTGGAAAAGTGATATTAAAATTGAGGGCGACCGCCAGGCCCAGCAGGATGTGCATAGTATGCTATATCACTTATATTCTTTTTCACGCGCCGGCACAGCCTATTCGCCGTCGCCAATGGGATTATCCGGTTTGGGTTATAACGGCCACGTTTTTTGGGATGCCGACTTGTGGATGTTCCCGGGCTTACTGGTGCTGCACCCCGAAATTGCCAAGTCAATGGTTGAGTATCGTTTCCAGCGGTTAGGCATGGCAGAGCAAAATGCCTTTTCGCATGGGTATAAGGGCGCGATGTTTCCATGGGAAAGTGCCGACAGCGGAGTAGAGGAGACGCCGGTATGGGCTTTAAGTGGCCCGTTTGAGCATCATATTACGGCATGTGTAGCACTGGCAGCATGGAACTATTATTGTGTAACACAGGATAAGCAATGGCTGCTTGAAAAAGGGTGGCCGATACTTTCGGCAACCGCCGATTTCTGGGCAAGCCGGGTTGAACGTAATGGCCAAGGCCATTATGATATAAAGGATGTGGTAGCTGCAGATGAATGGGCGGAAAATGTAGATAACGATGCCTTTACCAACGCAGCAGCTAAATCAAATTTGCAGGCGGCCGCCGCGGCAGCGGAAATTTTAGGATTTAAAGCCGACCCGGATTGGCAGCTGGTTGCGCAGAATATTCCCGTATTAAAATTCGCTGATGGAACTACCCGGGAGTTTGCGGCCTACAAAGGGGAGGGTATTAAGCAAGCTGATGTAAATTTGCTCGCTTACCCACTAAAAACGATAACAGACCCATCGCAAATAAAAAAAGACCTGGAATATTATGAAAAGCGTGTGCCGAACGAGGGCACACCGGCAATGACGCAGGGGATTTTTACCTTATTATATTCGCGATTAGGAAATGGCGAAAAGGCTTATCACTTTTTTAAGGATGCGTATGAGCCTAATCTAAATCCGCCATTCAGAGTGATAGCCGAAACAAAGGGCGGTACCAATCCCTATTTTGCGACAGGTGCGGGGGGAATTGTTCAAAGCCTGTTAATGGGTTTTGGTGGTTTGGATATCACACCGGCCGGCATTATTCAAATCAATAGTAAATTGCCTTCAAATTGGAAATCGTTAACAATAACCGGAGTAGGGCCCGAGAAAAAAACATATACTGTAAAATGATGAATTCTAAATTTATGAAGCCGCTTTTTTTAATATTAGCTCTTGCCGGCATGATGTTCACATCGTGCAAAAAACCGGATTATAAAGATATTTTACACGACCCCGCATTATACAGCCGCACCGTTCACGAATTGAACAGCGTTGTAATGGGGAATAATTTTTCACCTGTAGTAGCATCCAGAAATTATGCCTATGCAACCATTGCCGGGTTTGAAGTGATCGCCGCAGGTTATCCTAAACAGTACCGCTCACTTGTTTCGCAGGTTAACGGTTTAAAAAGTGTCGCTAAACCTACACCGAATGAACAGATAGATTTTGAATACGCTTCGTTAATTGCGTTTTGCAAAGTTGGCGAAGCGGTAACCTTCCCGGAAGGCAGTTTGAAATACTATGTTGACAGCCTTCACCAAATTGCGGTAACCCATGGCATGCCGGCCGAGGTGGCAGCTAACTCCGAAAAATATGCGAAAGCTGTCGCCGCTTCGATAATCGCCTGGAGCAAAAAGGATAATTATTTAAAAACCAGGAGCGCGCCGAAGTTTTCCGTTAACGATTCGCCCGGGCGATGGGTGCCAACTCCGCCTGCCTATACCGAAGCAGTAGAACCGCACTGGAATGAAATAAGAACCATGGTGATGCAAAATGCACGGGAATACAGCGTGCCGCCACCGCCCAAATTTGACGTTAAGGACAAAAACAGCATGTATTATAAGGAAGTAATGCTGTCTATTAACGCCGTCAATCATTTGACGCCGGATGAGGCACACATGGCCGATTTTTGGGACGATAATCCCGGAAAACTTAATGTATCCGGCCACGTGATGTTTATCACCAAGAAATTTTCGCCACCTGGCCATTGGCTCAGCATTGTCGGTATTGGCGCGCAAAAGAAAAAGGCTGATTTTAATACCACGGTGTATGCCTATGCAAAAACAGCGATCGCGTTGTTTGACGCTTTTATAGAATCATGGACGGCCAAATACGTTTATAATACCGCCCGGCCCGAAACGATAATCAACAAATATTTTGATCCAAACTGGCGGCCTCACCTGCAAACACCTCCGTTTCCCGAGTATACCTGTGGCCACTGCACGATATCTGCGGCAGCTGCAGAAGCTTTAACCAGTGTTTTTGGGGATAACGTAGCTTATACAGATACGTCCGAATTGGAATTTGGGATAAAAAGCCGCTCTTTCAAGTCGTTCAGGGAGGCGGCTGAGGAAAATGTAAGGGCCAGGTTCTACGGGGGGATACATTTTCACAACTCCTGCATCGTATCAAATAAGTTCGGTAAAAAAGTGGGCGATTCGGTTGTGATACAGCTCGCTATGAAAAGGCGGTAATGTGCTCATTTCGGGAAATAAAAGTTATAATTTTTAAACAGATTTATTTTGTATTTAACTGAATTATAGTAGATTGTTTTTTAAAAGTGCTGTTTTATTTTAAATTTTTATTATATAAAAGCCATGCGGATAAAAAGCAGCATTCATATTATTATCCTATCAGTATATTTATATCTAATTCGGATGCCAAGCATTCGATTGAGTAGTACAATTGGTTTAGTTGTAAAGTAGCCGGTTTTTCCGGCTACTTTTTTTGTTTAAGTTTATTTGTATCACATGCGCCAACTTTTTTTATTTTCTATTGCAGCCATATTATTAGCAGGATGCACAGGCAAACAAGCCGGTTCAGGGAATGCTCAAGATGATTCAACCCGAAGCTGGACATTGCTTCCCTTTGTTAAAATTGATACGGTTAATCCAATTCTGGGTCCGGGCCCCGGGAGCTTTATTGACCCGATTCTGAAAAAGAAGGTTTTATGGGAGGCAAAGGATGTGTTTAACCCGGCTATTGTTAGTCGTAATGATAAGATATACATGCTTTACCGCGCGCAGGATAAAACCGGCAAACCGGGTGGCACATCACGTATCGGTTTAGCCATTAGCACAGATGCTATGCATTTTATGCGCATGCCGCAGCCTGTATTTTATCCGGCCAACGATGAGTACAAAAAACTAGAATGGGAGGGTGGCTGTGAAGATCCGCGTGTTGTCGAAGATAGCTTGGGTACTTATTACATGACCTACACTGCTTACGATGGCACGACAGCCCGTTTGCTGGTCGCTACATCAACCGATCTGCTCCATTGGAAAAAGCATGGGAGTGTATTTGCGAAGGCTTACAATGGCAAATATGCCATGAAATGGAGCAAATCCGGTTCTATTGTATCTGCTTACAAGGATAACGGTAAAGTTGTCGCCACAAAAATTAACGGTAAATACTGGATGTACTGGGGCGATACGCAAATATGGTGCGCCCAGTCCGACGACCTGATCAACTGGACGCCGGTTGAAATGAAAGCCGGCGAGCATCCCCCGGTTAAGCTGCGATCGCAGGCCTTAAATATGCCCCTGTTGAAAATTGCGTTGCCTACCCGCGCCGGAAAATTTGACAGCGATCTCGTAGAATCCGGCCCACCTGCGATGATCACCGATAAGGGAATTCTGCTGATCTACAACAGCAGGAACGACAGGTCATTCGGAAACAAAAGCCTTGCCGATGGTACTTATTCGGCTGCAGAGGTTTTGTTTGATAAAACAAACCCTTTAAAGATATTGAAGCGTATGGATACCTGGTTTATAAAACCAGAAAAGCCCTACGAGCTATCGGGGCAGGTTAACCAGGTTTGTTTTGTGGAAGGGCTTACCGAATTTAAAAATAAATGGTTTTTGTATTACGGCACTGCCGATTCAAAAATTGCAGTGGCTGAAACGTCCGCAAAATAGTGGTGCAAGTCGCGTGTCAGGATTTTTCAGTTGGTTGAATTTACTTGAGATGTATACGACTTATTTACGTTTAAGCGTATTGGGTGTCATTGTCCGACGCCTGAAGATTTCTCTGCCGCGATGAGTGGCTTGGTAGTATAAATCCCAATGCCAATAAACACCCGTAGCTTCCGGCTCTTTCAATAAATTCAAACGCTTCCCAATGGGGATAAAATAGTTCAGTGGTAATTTTCCACACCAAGAATGCAAATACAATTGAACGCACGGGGCGAACAAGTATAAGTATGGCGGCGGCAATCTCGATCAGTCCTGCAACTAACGCGGCTTGGTGGTTGTTATTAAAGCCAAGTGATGTGTATTGTTCTAACAGGCCCTTTTTGCCTATAAGATTTAGCCAGCCATGGCCAGCAAGCAACAGAAACGCCGTCAGGGTGAGGCCTGTTTGTAGATTTTTCCATGTAACATCAGAAACGCGTTCCGGTACTCGAATCCGGCTAAACCAGGTCGTTACATTGGTACTCATACCGCAAAATATTAGCAGCATATAAGGGGCGCCGTAGTTGCCCGCACGTTCAATAAGCTCTGCAAAGGGCTCTCCTGAAATTGGTCGCAATGATGCGGTGATCAATCCCCACACGGCCAGCCATAATGCAACGGCGCGAATAGGGTATACCAGGAAACTCAGGCCTAACAAAATATCAATAACGCCTAAAATTGGCATCAGGGTATACGCCATATTGTGGCCGATACCGAATACGGCAAAGTAGTTGCACCAAATAGGCTTTGTAATAATGCCAAAAGCGCCATGGCCTATAAAACACATTGCGACAGCAAAGCGCAAGGTATAATAGATGTATCTTTTTGAATCTGAAGCAGGCATGTCACATAAAAGTAAATTAACCGCAATTGGTTTTATAGCAATACGACTATTTTTTAATAATAGTGCCGAAATATACAAATATTTATAGGTTAGAAGCCTCCAAAAACGGAGGTAATTTGTAAGTACATATATAAAAAAAGGCGAATTGATTTGTTGATGTGAGTGCTGTTATTATCTGCCAAATTGCCAACCAGTTATAAAATAAAAGAAGAGGTGGGATCTTTTGATCACAGGATTTATTGATATTTAATTATACTTTAGGTTAATTAAAAAGCGCTATTGTTAATTTTTATATCAGGGCGGAAAGACCGTCCACTTATTTAATTTTTTTTATCAAATGGGTGGGCCGGGAAAGAACATTTTTTTCATTTCCATGTTTCAACATTATCCTGAGTCGAACCTTTTATAAATGCCGATTTGGTATTTATAAAAAAGAACACTTTGGTTTTAATAATCTTTCAATCATTTTGTTTTGTAAATGAAATTAAGTGATTTGCAGGGTTTTATAATAAATTTTATGGACGAAAATTTACACGAATTAAACCAAAATCCGATAACCACTTACATGCCAGTTAAACAACCATATTCAGTTGACGGGGAAAGGACCCCAGCTGCAGAAGAATGGACCCGAATTGTAAATGAATTTAATAATACGGAAGCCCCATATCCAAAAGAAAAAACATTGTTCGGTATTTTCGAAGAGCAAGTTTTAAAAACCCCTGATGCAATTGCTTTGCGTAAGGGCGATAAGACCTTAACTTACAATGAACTGAACAAGCAGGCTAACCGTTTGGCTAACCTGCTGATTGATAGTGGAATTGTGCCTGAAGACAATATTGGCCTATTGGTTACACGTGATTTTGAGATGATTATCGGTATGATGGCCATTTTAAAATCCGGCGGCGCATATGTTCCGATTGACCCTGAATATCCGATTGACCGCCAGGAATATATATTCAATCAATCACTATTGAAAATGGTTATTGCGGACAGAGATTATCCGTTAAGGACATTGATTGACGAAAAGAAGTTTATTATAATCGATTTTAATAACCTAACCATCTTCGGCGAAATAAATCCGGGCCTGCAGATTGATAGTAAGCAGCTGGCCTATACTATTTATACATCCGGGTCAACCGGCAGGCCAAAAGGCGTGATGATCGAGCACCATTCGGCAGTTAATTTGGTTCTTTGGGTAAATAGCACCTATAACGTAGGTACCAATGATCGACTGCTATTTATTACTTCAATGTGTTTTGACCTTTCGGTGTACGATGTCTTCGGGATGTTATCGGCAGGCGGTACCCTGGTTATTGCTGAAAGTAAAGAAATACAAAATGTTCGCACACTGCAGGAAATGCTGGTTAAATACGACATTACCTTTTGGGATTCGGTACCTACCACAATGGATTATCTTGTACGCGACCTTGAACGTGAACAACCCGGTTACCGGCATAACGGCTTAAAAACGGTTTTTATGAGCGGCGATTGGATTCCAGTTGATCTTCCTGAGCGTATGAAAGCATTTTTTCCTGAGGCTGATGTTATCAGCCTCGGGGGGGCAACGGAAGCAACCGTTTGGTCAAATTATTTTCCCGTTAAAAAAACGGACAAAAACTGGAAGAGCATTCCTTATGGCAAGCCTATCACCAATAATTTCTTTTACATACTCGACGAACAACTGCAGCCAGTGCCGTTTGGCGTAATGGGTGATTTATATATCGGTGGCGTAGGCGTAGCACGTGGTTATGCCAACGATCCTGAAAAAACGAATAACGCATTTGTTCCCGATCCATTTAATAAAAGCCTTGGCGGGGTAATGTACCGCACCGGTGACCTTGGGCGCATGATGCCCGACCTTAATATGGAGTTTTTAGGCCGTAAGGATAACCAGGTGAAAATTCAGGGCTTCAGGATTGAATTGGGGGAAGTGGAAAGTGTTCTAAATAGCTGCGAAATTGTTAGGAGCGCGGTTGTACTTGCAAAAGATGATATTGACGGCAAAAAAATGCTTGTCGCTTATATCGTTCCAAAACAAAAGTTTGACAAAGAAAAAGTTGTTGAGTTTTTAAAGACCAAACTGCCGCAATACATGGTGCCGGCGGTATGGATTGAAATGGAGGACCTGCCGCTAACTTCAAACGGCAAGATTGATAGAAAGTCGCTGCCCGATCACCAGGAAGTAATTGCCGAGAAAAAGAAAATTTACCTGGAACCCAATACCGAAACTGAAAAAGTAATGGCCGCTCTTTGGAAGGAGAGCATGGGGCTTGACCAAATAAGCGTAGATGATAATTTCTTCGAATTAGGCGGTCATTCATTGATGGCCGTAAGGATATTATCGAAGTTTGAAAAGAAGACCGGCAGGAACTTTCAGCTTGCTATTCTTTTCAAATACCCGGATATCCGGTCGCTCAGCGATTTTATAGATAATTTTCATAATGAGTCGATCTATACATCATTGGTTCCGATTAAACCATCCGGTAATAAACCACCGTTATATATCATTCACGGCGAGGGATTAAATATTTTAAATTTCAGCCATCTTGCTACTTACGTAGATCCCGAGCAGCCTATTTTTGGCTTGCAGGCTAAAGGCCTTAACAGTATAGATGAGCCTTTGGATAATTTACCCGCAATAGCCGGGCATTATTTGAACGAGATACTGCAGCATAATCCCAATGGACCTTATTTAATAGCAGGATATTCATTTGGCGGTTACGTAGCAGTTGAAATGCGCAAGCAATTGGCTGATATGGGCAAACAGGTAAAAATGTTAATGATGTTTGATACCAATGCCGAAAAAACCGAGTATAAGGATTGGTATTCTGTTTTACCTAAAAAGGTAAGACGTCATCTGCCACGAATCGTAAAATCGTTGATGTACCAGCCCGTTAAGTTATTGAAGGCGGTAATCCGGCGGGTGTCTGATAAAATTGCCGAGAATTCCGAGAAAAAACGCGACGCCAGGGTTTTCTACCAGCAAATAAAAAACATCAAGCAAAAACACCTTATAGCATTCCGAAAATACCCGATGGTACCGTTTGATGATAAGGTGTATTTATACCGGGCAGATATTTGTGTTCATTATGTGAATGACCCGGAATTTTTGGGATGGAAGAAATTTGCAAAAAAAGGCGTTGAATTATACCATATCCCCGGTGACCACCTGTCAATGCTTTTACCTCCGAACGTTAAAGAGTTTGCGTCGATATTGCAAAAGTCGATGGACGACTGCGTATAAATTTTGCTGATTAATTATTTATCCTCTTACTAATAAAAAGTGTACTATAATGAATACGGTTCCTCTTACAATTCAAAATATTGACGACTGCACAAGCGTTTTCATCAAATCATATAATCAACCACCCTGGAATTATCATTGGACGTTTGATAAGGCAAAACAATACCTCAAAGAGTATATGAGCAGCAGCGAGTTTATCGGGTTTGTTTTATATGACGGGGATGAAGCGGTAGGTGCGATCCTTGGCCATAAAAAAACCTGGTGGACCGGGCCTCAGTTTATGATAGACGAATTCTTTATTTCGCCTGAAAAGCAAAGGAAAGGATATGGTAAAAAGTTACTTGACTTTTGCGATCAGTATGCTAATGAAAATAATATTGAACTTTTGATATTGATGACCAATAAGTATATGCCTGCCTATCAATTCTATACAAAATCAGGCTATATCAATACCGAGCAGTATGTTTTTATGTTCAAACAGCTGCTTTAAACGTTTTGTATATTATTCTTTAAATAGAAATACAACAACTGGTATAGTTGTTGTATTTCGTTATCTGACATAATTATATCCCTAAATTAATATCACGCTGTTATGCGCTCCCCCCGCTAAAAGCAGCCCTGTAAATAGGAATTTCAACTTCTTTTAATTTCTCTTGTATTTTTCTTTATTGTTAAATAGTTGTTAATAATGCAATAAAAATGTTCATAAATTAATTGAAATATCAATATAGATAAAAAAATTAATTAAAATGTTAGTTAAACGATTAAATGGCACAACTTATGCTTAAGTCTAACAAAACAACAACAATATGAACAACCGATACAAATTTATCAATAATGTACTGAACGTTATTTTAGATTACTTCCTGCTCAACGTGTCGCTGATCGTAATATATAATCAAGTACATCATTCGACATTTCAATGGCTCACCGATAAAACCTATTTACATATTGGATTGATGTTTAACCTGCTGTGGTTATTGTCAGCTAATATAATTCGCTTATATAAATCAAATACCGAAAGCGACACCAGGGCATCGCAAAAGCTAATTGCCGCTTACACGTTTTATGTGGTAATTGTATGTTATGTCGTTTTGTTTCTTGCCCCTGTTGATACCTACTTTGTTACCAGGGATTTTTTGTTTAATTCAATGACAATGTTTGGTGTATTGCTGGGCGTTTGCCATATACTATTAACCAACGGCAGTAAATATTTTGTATTCAAAAGTAACCTTCGCAAGGCAATTATAGTTGGCGGCGGCCGCGCAGGTACTGAATTATATAATCACTATAAAAAGAACCTTAGCAGAGGCTACGAATTATTGGGCATGTTTGATGATGAGCCTTCAAAAGTTGCCGATCAGTCGTCATACCTTGGCGATACACAAGCTTGTATGAATTACTGTATTGCAAACAAGGTTGATGAAATTATATGCGCGCTTCCTTACTCTCAGCAAGACACTATTCAGCGTTTAATTAAAGACTCTGATAAAAACCTGGTCAGGTTTAAATTGGTTCCTGATTTTAGTTACTACCAGGGATCATTATTGACTCAAAGCTTAAGTAACGTACAGGCGCTGCCAATCCGCGTTGAACCCCTTGAAGATGTTTTTAACCGTACTATAAAAAGGATATTTGATGTAGTATTTTCATCACTTGTTATCATATTCATTTTAAGCTGGTTATTTCCAATCATATATTTCCTGATAAAAATGGAATCAGCAGGCCCGGTATTTTTTGTTCAAACCCGTTCAGGCCTTAACAACATGCCTTTTAAATGCTACAAATTCAGAAGCATGACAGTAAATAAAGATTCGGATTCGGTTCAGGCTACCCGCGGTGATGCCCGTATTACTAAGTTAGGTGCATTTTTAAGAAAGACCAGTCTTGATGAGTTGCCACAGTTTTTTAATGTATTATTGGGAAATATGTCTGTTGTTGGCCCACGTCCGCACATGCTAAGCCATACCGAGCAGTACTCAAAGCTGATCGATCAATTTATGGTTAGACACTTCATTAAACCTGGAATCACCGGCTGGGCTCAAACCAATGGACTGCGCGGTGAGACCAAAACGGTTAACGATATGCTTGGCCGCGTTGAGGCAGATGTTTGGTATATGGAAAACTGGACGTTCCTGCTTGATATAAAGATAATTTTTATGACCGTTTTCAAATCGGTATACGGTGATAAAAATGCTTTCTGATCAGATATAAAATTCATCAGAATCAAAAATTCCGGCTTCAGTAACCGGGATTTTTTTCGTTTAAGCCAATTTGAAAAAGAAGTATTCGATTAACTCCCGGATCTTTTCAGAAACTCATCTATAAGATAGGTGATAAAAAACAAGGCGACCAAAGTAACAAACCCTTCTATCTGGAAAGTGGATATTTGATAAGCTGAATCCTGCAGTCTGAATGCAAGGTTAAATACAACTAAACTTATTATGGGTAAAAGAAGGAATCTCCTGATAATTATAGTTGTCTTCATTAAGTTTTCTCGAAGTGACGAATTTATCATTTTCATATCCTAATCAGAAATTTTATTAAAAAGTCCAGGCTTTCTTATACGTTAAAATTTCTAAAACGTTTCGATTTTGAATAATCTTAAAAGATAACTTGACTCTATTTTTTTAGTTAAAGGAAATAATTCCAATAAATTTAGTCTACTATGCCCTTAGGGCGGGATTTATACTTTATTAAAAAGCCTGATTTTCGAATACGATGGTTAACGGGTTCTTCAATAATTTTAAAAAGGATTACTGAAATAGCGCTGAGAATAATAAAAATGAAAAACAGGTTCAATGTGTCATATTCAAACGGCGAATGCCAATCAAGGCCCCATTTATCGTATAGCACAAATACGTTATTATTTATGCTATTGATGCCGGCATGCAGCAGGTTATAAATCCATCCCAGGTGAATAAGATAGAAGATATAAGAGCTTTTACCCAGCAACTCGACAAAAGGGGTAGCTAATAGTTTTTTGATGCTTGTTTTTTCGGTAAGCAGGCCAAAAAACAGCGCCGCAATTGCAATTGGTAATAGGTAATTGTTGATTACAATGCCGGCCGGGCTTTCAAGCCCCGTGTTCCAGGTGCGGGTTATCGGCTGTAAAGCCATGATGAAAACGCAAATAAATATAGATGTTAGCCCCAAATAAGTAAACTGTGTATTGTTGGTGCGTTTTACTCCCTTTTTTAATACATATCTGGCTAGTTGTATACCCACAAAAAATTCAAAACATCTCCCCGCAAAGGTGAAAAGAAACATAAAGGTAAAATTTCCGAAAAAGCCATACCAGTTCACGGGGCTGAATATTAATGCCAGCGCTATGCCGGATAATGTGATGATAACTGGCTGTAGTAATAGCCTGTGGTATTTTTTTGCGATAAGAAAGATAATCGGCGCTGAAAAATAAAAGCATTCTTCGACCGTAAGCGACCATCCCTGCGCTACACCAGTGTCCCAGAAATTGTAAAAGAAGCCGCGGACGAAAGTTATATTCAAAAACATCAGGCCCAGCGGGTGCGACGAACCTTTAGTAATGCTTGTGTCGCGGGTAAAATAAAAATAAATAAAAGCGCCAATGGTGAGTAAAAAATACATCGGGTATATGCGGGCTACCCGGTTTTTAAGATACTGCTTAAACCAAAACGGTGTTAAATGAAACCCCTTGTAGTACCGAAACGTGATCAAAAAACCAGACAACACAAAGAAAATTGTGACCCCGATATGAAACTCGCCTAAAAACCGCTGAATAATAGGAGGAAATGTTCCATCAAACACATAAGCAAAATGCGAGATGAAAACCAGGTAAGCAGCAAATGCGCGCACGCCGGTTAATGCCGGAATATAATTTTGCTGGGACCGTTGTGACAAACCGTGTTCAATTAAAAATCCAAAATGCAAATAACGTGCAATCCCAGTTGATGATTACCATTTCAGAACCACCTACTTTGAATAGGGCCGTGATGAGGCTAATATGCCGAACCCTGTATTACACCTTTCTCTAAAATCTTTTGGTCAATATAATATTGTATCTCAGACTTTTTCAATCCCCAGTTTGGAGCAATAAGCAGCTCCATATCGCTAAGGCCGAACAAGCGTTGTATAACAATATCAGGCCGTACCAAAGGAAGCAGCTCACATAAAAAGTTGGCGTATTCATCGAGTGTAAAAAGCTTAAACGGCTCGCGCTTGTACTTAACACCCATAACTGAACCTTCAACAATGTGCAGGTGGTGAAACTTAACAAATGTTATTTGAGGGAAGCGGTTGATCTCATCTGCATAGCGCAGCATCATTTCCTTTGTTTCCCCGGGCAAACCGAAAATAGTATGCACGCAAACGTCCAGCTTGCTGTTTTCGACCAACGCCAGGGCTTTTATTAAATCGTCATGGCTGCAGCCTCGATTAATTTGGGAAAGCGTATCATTATATATCGACTCCATACCCATTTCCAGGTCCACGTCGAAGCGGTCGGTATAACTTTCGAGCAGGGCGATTTTTTCAGCATCGATACAGTCGGGGCGTGTACCTACCGATAGGCCGACGATATCTTCGGTACCGTAGCTCAAAGCCTCATCGTACATCATCTTTAAATAATGCGTGGGGGCGTAGGTATTGGTATTGGGCTGAAAGTAAATGATGAATTTATCGGCTTTGTTTCCTTTGCGGGCACGTTCCATGCCCTGCATTACTTGTTCGCGTACGGTAGGGGCGTTTCTCGAAACAGACGGGGTAAACGAGTCGACATTGCAATAGGTACAGCCACCATAGCCTTTGGAGCCATCGCGATTGGGACAGGTGAAGCCACCATCTACAATTACTTTGAACACACGGTGCCCCTTGTATTTTTCGCGCAGCCATGCCCCGTAATTGTTGTATCCCTTAAAGCCCTGTTTTGGCGCTATTTCTGTAACCTGCATCGCTGCAAAGATACGAAATATTGGCTACGCATGTTTTGGCGTTTGCGGCAGCCGAAAACATGCGTAACCTTAAAATCAATTGGCTTTTGTAACCCTGCCGGAACCAACAGTATGACTGTCGGATACTTTTGCATTGCCCGAATAAACTACGTTACCCGAACCGGCAATATGCCCTGATATACTGTTTTCAGCTGTAAGGTAAGCATTGCCCGAGCCCGCTATCGACACCGATGCGGTATTGGTTTTAAGCTCTTTTCCCTTCAATTCGCCTGACCCCGCTATGGATATGTTTGCGGTACCTGTACTGCCATTCACGTGGACAGAACCGGAGCCGCTTATAGCGATGTGAAGATCCTCGGATTTAACGGAAGAAGTGATGCTACCGGATCCACTCAACATTAATTTAACATTGTCGCCGCTTAATACGCCGTCGACAGTCGTAGTACCCGAACCTGCATTTGTTAACGCCGACAGTGATTTTGCAGTTACATAAATATTAATTCCCTCTGCGTTGTCGGAACCATGTTCACGGTCATATTCATGTTTAAATTGTATTACCAATTTTTCGCCTTTAACAAATGTTTCAATTTCATTAAGAATAGCTGCGTCGCCGGTGAGCTTTAAGCTTTCGGTGCCGTCAATTTTTACATGTACGTTAAAAGGCCCGGCGGATCCAATACTGTTGAACCCGGATACTTCCCGTTTTTGTTCGGACTGGGCGGAGACGGGTGTTGCAGCCGCAATGAATAGGAATACGGCCAAAATAGAGTAAGTAATTTTTTTCATGACGTTTTAGTTTATATACAAGATGAGCCTGGCATATAGAACGTTGCACGAAATGATGAGAAGATAAAAATATTATTCGCCGGCAGCCGCCTGTGCAGCCTTTTGTGCTTTTTTCTCCTGCCTTTTTTCCTTACGCTCGGCTCGCCGCTGTTTGCGCAGTTCTTTCCGCGATAAGCGGTCCTTTTTATCTGACGCATTTTGATTAATACGCGCCGTAGTTGCCTGCTCAGTTTGTTTGGATACGCCTGCGCAAGGTTTAATGCCCGCCAGCAGTGTTTTCCAAGCCGTTTTAAAAAACGGGAATGTTCGCGGCCGCGGGTAGACTACATTAAATGACCTGGGGTTTTCCCCCGGCTCATCGGGATTATCATGCTTGATGACAAAGACGTTGGCAAACAACGACGCAATTGTTTTTTTCTTTAACACGGCATTAGCGGTATCGGCGTTCATTAGGCTTACCTGTAGGTTATTATACAGGATGGAAACCGGGCCTCTTGCGCCATTCCTGTCCCCTTTGATATCAAAATCAAAGCGTTTTACCGTGCCTGAATTGAATTTTACCATTGCTAGAGGCACAACCGCTTTGTTGATGGTTTGCAGGTCCATTGGCCCAAGGTGGCCTTTGTAACTAAAGCTATTTTGTTTATCGGTTAAATTGAAGGTGAACAAAACATTAAACTTCCCTTTGGTCATAAAATAGGAAGTAAGCTGTGCGGTGGCAATATTGTTTTTTGCAAGGGCCTCCGTTCGGGTGGTAATATTTAACAGGTTGCCGCTGGTATTGTTGAATGTAAGTGTGCCTGTTTTATGTGATTTTACATTGTATTCAGTGTAATCGATATTCAGATGGTTTACGCTGATGGTATCCAGCTTTAAATCCACATTTAAGGTATGTATCAATACATTTGGAAATGTGGATACCTTATTTGCACTGTCGGTGGGGGTAGCCCGCGGATTGCTGAATATGGCGATAGCGCCTGAATTTAAAATAAGTCTCGAAGCCGTTAACGTCCGGTATTTATGATAATTTAAAAAATCGAAGTTGTTGAGCTGAATTGAATCAAGGCGGAATGTAAACCTGTCGGAGAAACTTTTGCCGAAAAATACAAATGGTTTTACTGGTTGCATCGTAAAACCGGTAATATTTAACCTGGATGTTAAAGTCGATAGCCTCAATGTTTTGATTTTATACGCGTATAACCCGCTTGCCGATTTTCCTTTGAAGTTATTGAGTTCGGTAACAATATCGCGGCAATAAAGCAGGCGGCTTTTATCGGTTTGTGTTGCCGAGTCGATAAGCAGGTCGCTGGCGCTCAGGTTCATTTCCTTAAGCTCCGATATCTCCAGCTTATTGCCCGAGTAATCCTCGTACCGGAGTTTTACGTCGCCCAATATGATACTGCCTACGTGAATGGAATGCAGGCTTTTTGATATCTTTTGCCATGCTGTACGGTTGTCCTTTGTAACAGTATCTTTTTTATGATTTAACTGGTAACTGAGTTTTATTTCGGGGCTGTTGAGTACAATCTCGCCGATCTCGAGCTTATGCTGAAAATATAATTTGAAAGGGTGTATATGCGACAATGTAAGCCGTTTTACATGCAGTTCGACCAGGTTATTTGGCGCAATGTGCAGGATCTTATCCCGGCCGTACACGGATGTATCGGGCTTTAAAGTGATATTGTAAATAACGATGGTGCCGCGCAGGATGTGCAGTTCGGCAGATGAGAAATCTATCTTATATAAACCATCGCTGCTCTTTGTTACAACGTCCTTAACCTTGCTGGCTAAAATAGGCGACCAATACCGGTTGATCAAAAACCCCAATATTAAAACGATGCCGGTAATGATCAGTAATACGATGGCAAGTACGCGCTGCCACCTTTTCTTTAAGAATTTAAACGCCATGTGCTAATTTTCCTTTTGTTTCTGCTGTTCCCTGGCTTCTTTTTTAGCCTGGCGTTCCTTTTGCCGTTCCTCACGCTTAAGCTTCCTGTTTTCTTTAAACTGGTTAAACTTATTGAGCAAATTACTAACTTTTACTATTGCAGTGGTAACTTTTTTCTCGGTTTTTTTGTCGAAGCCCACACTTGGTTTCAGCCCGTCGAGTAAACCCTTATACAAAAAGCTAAAGAATGATACGGTTGGGTCACGCTTTATGTCTATCGGTCCTGGCCTGAAAACGCCATTTTTACCCGGATTGTTTGGCTGTATTACCAGTTTGTTAGCCAGCATTGAAATAAAGCCTTGCTTTTGTAATCCCGGCTTGCCGTCAACCTTTTTAAGTATTTGCAGGTTCAGGTTTTTATAATAGAATTCCAAGTTCCCCTTTCCGCCATAATTGCTCCCGTCAACATTAAAAGCAATTTTTTCTATATCGCCCGACTCTACATGGATTAGCGCGAGCGGCTTAACTAATTTATCCAATATCCTTCCGTCAAATTTGCCCATCGTTCCCGAATAGTTAAATGCGCCGTCTTTGGCCAATAAGTTAAATTTAAAATTCACCTGGAATGGGGCGGCATCCATGAAACGCGTATTAATATAAGCCCGCATAAACGGGTTTACCTTCTTCTGGTCATCATCATTCGTAACGTTTAGGATATAACCGTTGGTGTGGGTAAACAGTATTTGTCCCGTTGCACCCGAATGTGCGTCAGTTTCGGAATAATTGATATTCGCGTTTTTGATATTCAGGCGTTTTAGCCGCATGTCCAATGCTACCTTTTGCAGCGCCTGGTGCGGGTCCTTTCCAATTTTACTGGTCTTTTTACCCTTAAAAGCATTGTTGGCGTATATCTGCACATTTGCGCCGTTTACATCCATTGAACCTGCGTATAGAAACTGGTCGCGTAAAAAGCTTTGCAGATCGAGTTCGTTGATCGCTATTTGTTTAAACTTTAGCGTATATATATCGCCTGCCTTGCCCGTTTTGTTGTAAAAATCCGTCCGGTTATATCTTGGCAACAACGTAACATTATCAAGTATGATTTTTTGCTGCGCAGTTGAAAAGAAAATCTGTTTAAGATTAATATCATACAAACTATCGGGCGTGGCGATATGGTAATCATGTAAAGTAACTTCAACTCCCTTTGTATAATAAAAGCGGCTGGGTTGTGTTCCTGATAATGAGTCGATAGCGATGTCTGAAATATTGATGTCGAGATGTTTTAACGCGGTGTGCCGGATTACGGGTTTGCTTTTATTGATATAATTTAAACTGATATCCTTTAACGATATGGAGTTGATATGTAACTGTTTAAATATCTTTTTTATGAGTTGGTAGGGTGTTTTCGGTTTGCCCACTTTTACAGTGTCGTTGAAGGCGTATCGTTTGTTTATGATCGTAAGATCCGGGTTATCAATGGATATGTTATCGATATTCAATATCTTTTCTTTATAAGCCTTGCGGGCGCCCACGTTTTTTATGGATAGTTTTTTAACGCTTAAAATAAACAGGTTGTCCGGTGCTTTATGTTGCGCAACCAGCTTATTATAAACTACCGTGTCCGGGATTAATTTAAAGTTGGAAACAGTTGCGTTGCCCGACGAAATGTTGAGATCGAAATCAGTATATTCAATTCTGTACAGGCTATCGGTTGATTTAATGACGAGTTCTTTTAACTTGCTTTGAAGCAGCGGTTTCCACCGGTTGTTGGCCAGGTACTGATCGTAAATATAATAACCAGCACCAGCCGCTACAACCACGATAGCTAATACAACCCATGCAATTATTTTAATTGTTTTTTTCAAAAAGAGTTACCATTTATTCCCCTGATGTATTCAGGTATCGAGACAACAACGAAACCTTAAAATTGTTACTGACAAACTGTCACGCTATTTATATTTTTTGTACTTTTGCGGACTAATTTTGATTATACAGGATGGATTTATTGATTCCGGAAAAGGTGCACGACGAAGCAAGGCAGGGAGAGGCATTGGTATTAGAGCCGTTAAACAAGATAACTAATAGCCGCAAGCTATATATTGAAAGCTACGGATGTGCGATGAATTTCTCTGACAGCGAGATTGTTGCGTCCATTTTGCTTGAGAAAGGATTTGAAACGACATCGGATTATACCGTTGCCGATGTGATTTTCATTAACACCTGTTCTATCCGTGAAAACGCAGAACAACGCGTACGTAACCGGTTAAAGGAATTCGCGGTAGCGAAGGTTAGAAACCCCGGATTAGTTGTGGGCGTACTTGGCTGTATGGCCGAGCGCTTAAAGGCGAAATTCCTGGAAGAGGAAAAACTGGTTGACGTAGTTGTTGGCCCCGATGCTTACCGCGACCTGCCCAACCTGATCGAGCAGGTTGACGGGGGCCAGCGTGCGGTTAATGTGCTTCTATCTCGAGAAGAAACTTATGCAGATATCAGCCCGGTACGTTTAAACAGCAATGGCATTAACGCATTTGTATCCATTATGCGTGGCTGCGATAACATGTGCTCATTTTGCGTGGTGCCGTTTACCCGTGGCCGCGAACGCAGCCGCGACCCGCAATCCATCGTTGCCGAATGCACCGACCTTTTCAACAGGGGGTACCGCGAGGTTACTTTGTTGGGACAGAACGTGGATTCATATAAATGGAAAGGGGAGGAAGTCGGAAGTCAGATCCCGATAGCTATCGGGACGGAAGTCGGAATGTTCGATGCGAAATCAAAAGAGGATTTAGGTGAGGCCGTTAATTTCGCTAACCTGCTTGAGATGGTTGCATCGGTTAGCCCTGAGTTGCGGGTGCGCTTTTCGACCTCGCACCCGAAGGATATCACCGACGAGGTATTGCACACCATTAAAAAGCACGATAATATTTGCAAATATATTCACCTGCCTGTTCAATCCGGCAACAGCCGCGTGCTGGAGCTGATGAACCGGACTTACGACCGCGCTTGGTATATGAACCGGATCGATGCCATCAGGCGGATCATACCCGAATGCGCGATATCAACTGACGTGATAACCGGTTTCTGCACTGAAACGGAAGAGGAGCACCAGGAAACATTAAGCATGATGGACTATGTTCACTACGATTTCGCCTACATGTTCATGTACTCCGAGAGGCCGGGAACGTTAGCCGCAAAGCGGTATACCGATGATATACCGGATGAAGTGAAACGCCGGCGTTTAAAGGAAATTGTAGCCAGGCAGCAGCAACATTCACATCTGCGTTTGCAGCAGCTTGTCGGCACCACTCAAAAAGTGTTGATAGAAGGTTTTTCAAAAAAATCGAACAACGACTATTGTGGAAGGAGCGATCAAAACGCGATGGTGGTTTTCCCGGTAACGGAAAATTACAAACCTGGCGAATATGTAAATGTACTGATTGACCGGTGCACGACAGCAACTTTGCTGGGACAAGTAATTGGTTAATTTGATGAGTTGAAAATTTGATGATTTATTTCTCAAATTCTCAAATCACCAAATTTTCAAATTGAAAACAATGGAAATACAGGAAATAAAACAACGCTTCGGTATCATCGGCAATTCGCCGTTGCTTAACCGGGCAATAAATATTGCTAACCAGGTTGCACCTACGGATATCTCTGTTTTGATTACAGGAGAAAGCGGTAGTGGCAAGGAGGTTTTTTCGCATATCATACACCAGATGAGCCCCCGCAAGCATGGGCCGTTCATCGCGGTAAACTGCGGCGCGATACCGGAAGGAACAATCGATTCGGAATTATTCGGTCACGAAAAGGGGTCATATACCGGTGCGGTTGGCGAGCGTAAAGGGTATTTCGAAACAGTAAACGGCGGTACCATATTTTTAGATGAGATTGCCGAAATGCCTTTAGGCACCCAGGCGCGGTTGCTGCGTGTTTTGGAATCGGGCCAGTATATCAGGGTAGGTTCTTCGAAAGTTGAGAAAACAAATGTGCGCGTTATTGCCGCCACGAATGTAGATGTTTACGAGGCGGTTAAAAATGGCAAGTTCCGTGAGGACCTTTATTATCGTTTGAATACGGTACCTCTTAAGATACCGCCTTTGCGCGATCGAAAGGAAGATATCTTTTTACTGTTCAGGAAGTTTACGTCCGACTTTACCGATAAATACCGCACCCCGCCTATCCAGCTGGACGACGAGGCGCAGCAGGTATTGGTCAACTATTCGTGGCCGGGTAATGTTAGGCAACTTAAAAATATGGCTGAACAGTTGGCCGTGCTTGAACGCGACCGTGTGATAACCGCGCAAACATTACTTACGTATATCCCCCAGGAAGCAACCGGCCGGAATTTGCCCATGCGTCTCGATCATCAAAAAGAAGATTTTTCGGAGCGGGATATTTTATACAAGGTATTGTTTGACATGAAACGCGACATGGTAGAGCTGAAAAAACTGGTGGCCGATATTATTGAGCATGGCGGAGTTTCAGTAAACCATGCCAGCCATTCCCAGGCCATAAATCAGTTGTACCGCGATATAGAATTACCCGGAACGCCCGAGGCGCAATTTACTTTGCAGCATCCCGTTAATAACAACAATCAGTATAACATAACCCAGGATGCCGAGGAGGTTGAAGAATCATTATCGTTAATTGATAAAGAGTCGGATCTTATCCGCAAGGCGCTAAAAAAACACAAGGGCAAGCGAAAACTGGCTGCAAATGAACTCGGCATATCAGAGCGTACATTGTACAGAAAAATAAAAGAGCTAAATTTATAATTGCATGAAAAAAATACCGGTATTGTTACTGTTTATTGGCCTCATTTTAACGGGGCAGTCGTGTACTTATAACTTAAGCTTGAACGGCGCGTCTATCCCCCTTGCTATGAAAACAGTACGGGTGGACTTTTTTGAAAATAACGCCGCGCTGGTGGTAAATAATTTGAGCCGCCAATTTACGGAAGCATTAAAGTCGCGTATCCGTAATACCACTCGTTTAAACGTGGTGCAGGGCGATGCTGATGCGATATTTTCGGGCGCCATAACCGATTACACTATCGCCCCGGTTTCTATCCAGGCTACTAATAATAATGTAGCCCCTATTGCCGGCGCCAGCCGTTTAACGATAACTGTTCGGGTGAAATATGTTTATGATGCCGATAAAAAGCTTAGTTTTGAAGAGACATTTTCAAAGTACGAAGATTTTACCGGTGAGATAGCATCGAAGGAGCAAGGACTCATCGCCGATATAAATAAACAGTTAACCGAGGATATTTTTAACAAGGCCTTTGCAAACTGGTAAAACAGTTTGTTGTTTACAGCACGTGGAGCAGAATTTCAATAACGATCAAAACGAATTTTTATGGACATTATTAGCCGAGCCGGCGAATGATGGATATGCCTGTACGCCTGATTTGCAGCGCCTGGTTAATGATTTCCCGCAGAGTGGTATTTTGCATGCGTTGCTGGCACATTCAGGTAATCAGTCCGACTTAAAAAGAGCCGCCATTCATTTCAATCCGCAAGCCTTATTTAAATTGATAAATGCACCTACAGGTTTAAGTGAGGTTTCAGGTGAGCGTATTATCCTTCATGGAAGAAGCGGCGCGATTGATATCCCGGAAAATGAAGATATTGCCGGCACAGAAGTTTTAACGGCTAATGAACCTGAAAAGTTAAATGAGCCGGAAGATGATGCCGGGCCTGATGCTGATTCGAATTCAGTTGTGAGCCAGGAGCAAACTGCGGAAAATTTAAACTCAGAACCGGTTCATCACAACGAAGCTATTGAAGAAGAGACTTATGAAGAAATAGTTGGTATAGAGGATATAAATACGCAATCGGCGCCTGTTTTTCCTGTTAGCACGGAAGAAGATAAGCTTATCGCAGATAATATTGTCTCGACTGACTTTTTTATGTTCGATAAGGCTTTTGGTGAACAGGAGGCTATCGAAGAAGAAAAAGAGGCTGGCCGGGACGCGACAACCACCGAACCCATCCAGCATGATATTTCGAAATATAATGATGATAAAATGCCATACACATTTATGTGGTGGCTTGATAAAACGCGCAGGGAGCACGCCGCAACATTGCAGCCTTACGTTAAAGCACCTGTCGCTGATCCTGGTATCGCAACGAATGCTTCAAGTGAATTGCAGCAGCAGTATATCGAAAATATTTTTCATATCACACCGCTCGAAGACTTAAATAAGGGCAGTATAGCGCCGGTTGTTGCAGAACCAAAGCGCAAGGAGCAGGAGATTATCGAGCGCTTTATACAGGAAGAGCCCCAGATTAAGCCGCAAAGCAGCGATAAGCTGGATAACGAAAACAAAGCACGGAAGAGCGCGGAGGACCAGGAGGAATTGGTTACAGAAACGCTTGCAGCCATCTATACCGACCAAATGCTTTACCACAAAGCCATCGCTTCGTACAAAAAATTGATGTTGAAATTTCCGGAAAAAAGCCGTTACTTTGCCGATAAGATAGAACAGTTAGAAAAGAGAACCAATTAGAATAAGAAATGTATTTAGTATTAATAATT
>JACXTT010000708.1_pt1 | contig 56986 bp, 49 predicted proteins | sample 9270951 | NCBI WGS metagenome assembly JACXTT01 (sample SAMN15532306, study PRJNA645909) | rock metagenome | isolation source: weathered quartz diorite | place: Puerto Rico | collected 2017-06-21
ACGTCCAAAGATGAACATCGCACTGATCGGCTACGGCAAGATGGGACGCTTGATCGAATCCCTGGCTCCGCAATACGGCGGCGCCGTCACGCTTAAGCTGGACGAGTTCAACAACGCGAGCTTCGAAGGCGTCACGCGGGAGAACTTCCGGGGCGTGGATGTGGCCATCGACTTCTCGATCCCCGAAGCCGCGCTCGAGAACATCGAGCGTATTTCCGCCCTGGGCGTCAACCTGGTCGTCGGCACCACCGGCTGGGCGGCGCACATGGATCGCGCCAAAGCCGCCATCGCTCGGCACGGCAGCGGCCTGGTATGGAGCCCCAATTACTCCATCGGCGTCAACGCCTTCTTTCGCCTGGTCACAGAGGCCGCGCGCCTGCTGGCCAACCAGAACGAGTACGAGGCATGGGCCTGGGAGATCCACCATTCGGCCAAGAAGGACGCGCCTTCGGGCACGCTGCTCAAGCTGGTCGAGGAGATGCGCAAATCGGGGTACACTCGAAAGATTGATACGGGCTCGAACCGCGCCGGAGCGCATCCCGGCACGCATGAGATCGGGTTCGACTCGGCGGCGGATACCATTACGCTGCGCCACACCGCGCGGAGCCGCGAAGGTTTCGCCCGCGGAGCGCTGGCGGCCGCCAAATGGGTGGCCGGCAAAAAGGGATTCTACGAGTTCGCAGAGATTGTTTTTGAGTAAGGAGATACACCAATGTTCACAGGCTGCGGCACGGCGCTGGTCACTCCATTCCGGCGCGATCTGTCCATCGACGAGGAGACGCTGCGCAAACTGGTGCGCCGCCAGATCGACGCCGGCATCCACTTCCTGGTGCCTTGCGGGACCACCGGCGAGAGCCCGACCCTGACCCGGGAGGAGCACCTGCGCGTGGTGCAAATCACCGTGGAAGAGGCCGCGCGCCGCGTCCCGGTCGTCGCAGGCGCAGGCGGCTACAACACCCGCGAGGTCATCGAGCTGATCCACGATCTCGACAAGCTCGGCGTCGACGGCATCCTTTCTGTCACGCCCTACTACAACAAGCCCACTCAGGAAGGCCTCTTCCTCCACTACAAAGCCATCTCCGACTCCACCAGCCTGCCCATCATCGTCTACAGCGTGCAGGGCCGTACCGGAGTCAATGTGGAGCCCGCCACGCTCGCACGCCTGGCCCAGCTCCACAACGTCGTCGGCGTCAAGGAAGCCAGCGGCAACATCGCGCAGATGGCGAACGTGCTGAACAAAGTTCCCGAGCACTTCGACGTGCTCAGCGGCGACGATTCCATCACTATTCCGCTGATGGCGCTGGGCGGCAAGGGAGTCATCTCGGTGGCTTCGAACGAGATCCCCGGCGAAATGGCCAGCCTCGCGCAGTACTGCCTGGACAACGACTTCGTTTCCGCCCGCGCGTTGCAAAAGACCTTCCTGCCGCTGATGGAGGTGAACTTCGTGGAGTCCAACCCCATCCCCGTGAAAACCGCCATGGGGCTGATGGGTCTCCTCGATCCGGTCTACCGCCTCCCCATGTGCCCGCCCAAGCCGGAGAGCCTCTCGAAGATCATGGGCGTACTCGAAGAGCTGGGCATCGTCTCCATCAGGAGCGTTCCCGTTGCAAGCTGAGATCGAAGCGCTCTTCGACTCGAAGGACAGCGGGTCCGACGCCGTCGAGATCTTCCAGATGTTCAAGACCGCCCTGAACGAAGGCCGCGTTCGCGCCGCCGAGCCCGACGCCTCCAGCCCCAGCGGCTGGCGGGTCAACTCCTGGGTCAAGAAAGGCATCCTCATCGGGTTCCGTCTGGGCCAGGTGGTCGACATGACTGCCGGCCCCAACAACCTGCCCTGGTTCGACAAGGGCACCTATCCGCTGAAGCGCCTCAATACTATGAGCGGCGTCCGCATCGTCCCCGGCGGCTCCTCGATCCGCGACGGCGTCTATCTGGGCAAAGGCGTCACCTGCATGCCGCCCATGTATATCAACGTCGGCGCCTGGGTCGGCGACGGCACGATGGTGGATTCGCACGCCCTGGTAGGCAGTTGCGCCCAGATCGGCCGGAATTGCCATATCTCCGCCGCATCCCAGATCGGCGGCGTGCTGGAGCCGGTCGGTGCGATGCCGGTGATCGTGGAAGACGATGTCCTGGTGGGCGGCAACTGCGGCGTCTACGAGGGGACGGTGATCAAGACGCGCGCGGTGCTGGGTACGGGGACCATCCTTAACCGTTCCACGCCGGTGTACGACCTGGTCCGCGAGCAGATCCTGAAACCGGCCGACGATCAGCCTCTGGTGATTCCCGAGGGCGCGGTGGTCGTGGCCGGCTCGCGCGCCGTCACCAGCGGTCCGGGCAAAGCGTGGGGCATCTCGCTCTACACTCCGGTGATCGTCAAATACCGCGACGCCCGCACCGACACGCGCATCCAGTTGGAGGACCTCCTGCGATGATCGCTCTCGATCTCAGCGGCAAAGTCGCGCTGGTGACCGGCGCCGGGCGCGGCATCGGACGGGCCATCGCGGCGAATCTCGCCCGGGCCGGCGCATCCGTGATGATCAACGACCTCGACGCGACGCCGTGCGCCGAAGCCGAGCAGGCCGTTCGCGCCTCAGGCGGCAAGGCCGCCGGCCTGGCCGGTGACGTCACACGCCCGGACTTTCCTCAGCAGCTCGTCGACGCTGCGATCCAGTCCTTCGGCGGCCTCGACATCCTGGTCAATAACGCTGGCTACACCTGGGACAACGTCATTCAGAAGACCTCCGACGAGCAGTTCCAGGCCATGCTCGACATCCACATCACCGCGCCGTTCCGCATCCTGCGCGCCGCCGCCGCGCACCTCCGCGACACGGCCAAGAAGGAAGCTGCCGAAGGCCGGCGCGTGACGCGTAAAGTCGTCAACATCACGTCGATCTCCGGCACCGACGGCAACCCTGGCCAGGCAGGTTACTCTTCGGGCAAGTCCGGCGTGATCGGCCTGACCAAAACCATGGCCAAGGAGTGGGGCCGCTATAACGTCACGGTCAACGCCGTGGGATTCGGATTGATCGAGACGCGCCTCACCCAGCCGCTGACGCAGGCCGGCGCGAGCATCGAAGTCAAAGGCCACACCATCCCGGTCGGCGTGCAGCCCGCGGCGATCGAGGCGGTCAAAGTCCGCTGCCCGCTGGGCCGCCCCGGCACCGCCGAAGAGGCCGCTGGAGCGGTCCTGTTCTTCTGTTCCCCCTGGTCCGACTATGTCACCGGCGAGGTGCTGATTTGCGGCGGCGGCATGCATTTCTAGCGCTCTGGTCACTGCTTCCCGCGGCCGCGGCGACCCTCCCGTTCCGCGTTGCACAGGAAGGCGAAGTAGTCGCGCATCTCACGCTCTCCTCCCCCGATGCCGACTGGGGCGTAGCAGGCCGTGAAGCCGCGCTGGTCACGCTGAACGTGGACGGCGCATCCACGCAACACCTCATGCTCTGGGCGGGTCCCAAGCGTCACGTCTACTCCACCTTCCTCGGCAAGCTCGCCGCCGGGTCTCACAAGCTCTCCATCGAGCGCGACGCTAAGCTCTCGGCGCCGGGCGCGGGCTTTGCGTTCCACGGCTCGCAATTCGAGGAGACCGCCGCGCCGGCGGTGGCCCATGCTCCAGTGCTCTACGCCCGCGCCAACACGGTCGGCGGCTTCACCGACGTGCCGCTGCTGGTTTACTGCGAGAAGCTCGAAGAGAAAGGCCAGCCGCTGCTGGAATATACCGTCATTTTCTCGAACGAGGACGGCGGAACGTCCACTCGCGCACTGATGGCCCGCTGGGGACGCACCACCGACATCGAGTACGTCTACCGCGCCTGGCTCGATCCACAGGGCGGCGTCTCCCGGGCCACCATCCAGGTCAAAGACCACAAAGAGGCCGAATTCCGCGGGCAGAGAAACGGCACCCATCCAGTCCTCATACCGTCGACGCAGAACAACATGGTCTCCGACGAAGGCGAGTCGGCGATTCGCTACCAGCTCGCGCCCATCACCGCCGACCTGCGCTCCGCCTCGCGCGAGCAGGTCATGGACTCGCATCCGGAAACCTACCGCGTGGCGGCTCAGGAGCTGCTGCGCGAAGGCAAGCTGCGCCCCTTCGGCACGGTCGACGGACAGAAGATCAGCGATCCGCGCAACTACGTCACCTTCGAAGCTCGCATCGCCAACCGGCAATCCGCCGTCGGCGCGTTGATCAAGCTCAAGCACGAGGACGTCTGGCGATCCTCCCACATCGGGCGTCCGGACTATGCCATCAATCGCAGCGGCTGGGTGCGCACGACGGTCGAGCTTCCGCCGGGCACGCGGGCGGACGCGGTCGAGTTCATCGGATTCGAATGTTTGGTAGACACTGGCCAGAAGCCCGAGCCGGTCAGCGGAGAGTGCCGCGTGGAGCAGGTCTCAAAGGCGTTTTTCCTGGACCCGGACTACCGGCCCCAAACCGCGTTCTGGCGTCAGGACCGGCCTCTCGACATCCCAGCGGGCCAGATCAAGGTGCAGCGGCTCCCCGCAGTTACTTCATCTCCAGCGCGCGCACCAGCCCCGTGACTCCGGCCTGCATCCCTTCCCGGACCTCGTATTCTACTGTTATCGCGCCGGGCTTCTGCGGTCCGCACGTGAACTCGAAGACCGCGGCGTCCACGCCCCTGATCGCGACCATGTTCGGACGGTCCAGGAGAAACACCAGCTTCTTTCCTTCCGCTGCCAGGTGCAGCCGCGCTCCGGCGCTGCCGCATTCCAGTTCCGTAAACGTCCCCGAAGCCGAATACCTGGGAGCGCTCCGGCTCTGCGCGACGCGCGCGGTTGTCCCTTCCGTGGCCGCCTCATCCGGCTGGCGCTGCAAGGCCGGCGCTGGGTCCACTGAAAAGCCACCGCTCAGCGGCTGCTCCTCCACAAATCGCAGAAGCTCCTGGGCCTGCTTCACGTCCTCCACGGTCTTGGCCTGCCGCAGCGCCCGCTCCGCGCCCCTCCGCGCCTCCTCTTTCTTCCCGATCCGGTAGTGCGTATACGCCAGGGCCCGGAAGAACTGCGGCGCTTCGTCCGGCGTGACGCGGTTAATATGATTCCAGGCGAGCGCCGCGTCGACGTAACGCTGCTCGGCGAAACGCGTGTAGCCCAGCCGCAGCCAGGCGTCGCGATACTCCGGATCGAGCGTCGTCGCCTTCGCCAGCAGCTCTACTACACGGGCCAGCGGACGCCCCTGCTCGTGCGACAATGCGGCGCACAGGTAATGCAGCTTCGCGTTCCCGCTCCGCAGCTCCACGGCGCGCTCGAACTGCTTCAGCGCGTCTTCGCGCTGCCCGCCGCGCCATGCCTCATAAGCCAGCGCCTCGGCCAGTTCCGGGTCCTTGGGGTGCGCCGCGGCCAGCCTTTCCAGGGCGGCTTTACCTTCCGCTGATCTTCCTCCGCCAGTCACCTCCGCCAGCGTCAGCCCCAGCTCCACTTCCGGAGCCGGCTCCACAACGGGTTTCTCCGCCGATTTCTCCAGCGCCACGTCCATCAGCGCAGCACGAAACCGGGTTCCCTGCATGTAGTCTTTAAGGTCTTTCTCCACTTCCGCCGCGGATTTTCCGTAGCTCTGGCGGAACGCGTCCTCGGAAGAAGTTCCTTTTACGACGCGGCTCATGAAATCGTCGAACTTCTCGTGATACCCTTCGCGGAATTTCAGCATGTGGGCCAGCGCCCAACTCTCAGCGTAGAAAATCCCAGCGCGCTCTTTCTCGTTGTAATAAGGCGACTGGAGATCCACACGCGTCAGCGAAGGGACGTCCATCCACCTTACCTGCCGCAGTTGAATGTAGTGCGATTCGATCACCGAGCCCACTTGCGTCCGGCTGCCCTCGCGCTTCAGCGTCGAGTACAGTTCCGCCAGCCCTTCATTCAGCCAGTAGGGTATGTCCACACCCGGCTGCCGCAGCAGCAGGTGAACGTACTCGTGGACAGCGATGCGGTACACGTCCGGGCCGGCTTCCCGCATGACAATGAGATCCTGATCGCCGCGGTTCATGTAGTATGCCACCGCGACTTCATTCGGCCGGTACGGTTTGTACTCTTTCTCCCCGCGGAAGGCCACCAGCCTGACCTTTCGCTCGGTCCGGCTTTTGGCGCCCTGCGACGCTTTTCGAAAAAAGCCGCGGATTTGTTCGAAGTGCTGCACGGTTTCGATCCCGCGCTTTTCCCCGGCAGTGGTGTACAGCTCGAAGTTCGGGGTCGAAATCTTGAGCCATTGCTCCGCCCCCCAAGCCGGCATAAGAGCGACCAATACGCTGGTTAACCGTCTAAGCCAAGGCATATGAGTAAGAATATTACACGTTTCCCGAAGCGACCGGCTGGCGAATGGCAAGCGAAGCGTAGGCTGCAGTGACCGAGAGATATCCCACACCAGGTAGTAGGTGCTGCTTCGTAGGCGGTTGACTCGTTATCATATTCCGGAAAACGGGCCGATGAGAATCTTGAGAGCGGTAGCCGATACGCCACCGCGTTTTATATGCGACCTATTGATACACGGGTAAACGATCTTTCAGTTCATGACAAAGGGCCGGTCCAGGCGCAGGGGAGCCGCGCGCGCGGCGCTGCTCCCACCTCCTGGCGCGCTCAGTCCGACAGCACTCATATTTCCGGGCTGGCTCAGTTACTCTTCCCGGACGAGAACCGCATCCAGCAACTTCGCGCGGATATCTCGTCCAACCGTTACCAGGTTCCGGCGCTGGTGGTCAGCCAGGACGTGGTTCATTTCTATCTGGAAGCTTGATCCTACTGGGGAGAGCATGTCTCGGCGACATCCTTCAAGGCAGTAACCTTGAACAGTGGCGGGTCGGCCTGTCCGCTCCGCTGGCCCGTGACCGAGACTTTGTGTCCCACGAAGCGGGCGAAATTCTCCTGATTCTGATCCACCCATTCGAGCAGCGCCAGCGTCCTCAGCATGCCGTCGTCGGTGAGAACGTACTTACCCTGTTTCTGGTCAACGCAACCTGTAAGGGTCTCCGCTTTCGGCCGCGAGGCCTTCTTCTTAGGTGCCTGCGCGGCCAGTGGGAGGCCCGCTGCGAGAAGGAAAATCATCATCCATCGCATGTACGTCACCTGATGGGCGACCATGGCGTCGCCTTCCATAGCGAGAGTTGAATCACGCTGGAAATCTGCCCGTGGGCGTCGATCGAGTCCTTGCGCACCTTGATCCATTCGGGGTCGGCCGCGAACGCGTCCCAAGCCTTCTCTCGTGCGGCCAGCGAGTCGAAGGGCGTGAGGTAAGTCAGGTTCGGCATGTTCTGGCCGAGCACGGTTTCGGTGTAGAGAATCGGGTGGACGCCGACGCGGTGAAAGATCTTGATCTCCGGCCCGGCGAACCGCTGGTGCAGGGCAGCCAGTTGCTTCCAGGTCGGCGAGTGATAGGTTCGCAGTTCGAAAACGCGCACGCCCGATTTCATCGGCTTCAGCGCGATCTCTTCGGCATAGTCGGTGGCCTTTAGCAGCGTCGTGGAGAAGTGCTCATAGGGAGGCTCGGGGCCGTTCTCCCAAGCCGCGAAGGCCTTGCTGAAGGTTTCGTTCGACTGGAACTTCTTGCGCAGCGAGGGAAGCTCCTCGGGTGACTCCAGGCCCAGCACCATCATGAACTGCGGAACGTGTGGGGCCACCAGCGCCTCGAGAAAAATCTGCGGACCTTGGTGGACTCCGGATGCGGCCAGCCCCTGGCTCATGAACTCGTTGATGCGGGCCAGTTGAGTGCTGTGCCGGAGGTAGTAATTCTCCAGAAGGTAGTAATTGGACTTTCGCGCGCCTGGGGCGCCGGCTGCCGCCATGGCCGTCAATCCTCCCGTGACAGTTAGAAATTCGCGTCGCTGCATGTCTTTGTCCAGATCAGTACCGGTCCAGATCAGTACCGTTATAGCGCAGTAGCATATAAGGTATCTCGAATGGCCATTCTGGCTCTGCTTCTCCTCCTGGCACAGGCCGCCGCGGCCGCCGACTACGCCGCCCCCGCGGGTTCGCGCCCCGCCCTGCTCCGGTACGGCACGCCTTCCATCCTGCCGGGCGGGCGCATCCTGACGCCTCACGGACAGGAGATCAAGACCGGACCGGGGCCTTTCGGGATCGCGCTCAGCAAATCCGGACGCCGCATCGTGTCCGCCAACTCCGGCCCGGAGCGGTTTTCTCTCACCGTCGCCGAGCGCAACAAGAACAGCCAGTACGAGGTCCGGCACATAGTGGCAGAGCGCCGCAAGAAAGAAGACGGGAAAGAATCGGAGAAAGAAGATGACGAATGGCGCAGCGTCTTCATGGGGCTGGCCTTTGCCGGAGAGAAGGAATTCTACGCCTCGGAAGGCAACTCCGGCCGCGTGAGCCTGATGGATTTCTCCGACGGCCGACGCAAGAAACAGCTCAATGCGGACACAGGCGGATTCGAAGACAGCTTCACCGGCGACCTGGCTTTCGATCCCGAGCGCGGGTTGCTCTACGTGGTGGATCAGGCCAATTTCCGGCTGGTGATCTTCGACGCTCGCAAGGGCGCGGTTCTCTCCTCGCTCAAACTCGGGCGGCTGCCCTTCGCTCTTTCTCTTTCGCCCGACCGCCGACGTGCCTGGATCACCAACATCGGCATGTTCGAGTACAAGCCGCTGCCCGGAGCGGATCGCCGGAGCGCCCGCGAAACCGGCCTGCCCTTTCCGGCATTCGGCTTTCCCTCGCCCGAGTCGCGTGACGGCGCGCGCCGCGAGACTTCGCGCGGGCCTGTGGAGGTTGCCGCTCTCGGCGACCCCAATGTACGGGAATCCAACTCCGTCTGCGCCGTAAATCTTGACGATCCCGCCAAGCCGAAGCTCGAGGCGTTCATCCGTACCGGCAGGCCCTTCGGCGAAGGGATCCACGGCGGCAGCAGCCCGTCCGGCGTACTGGCCACCGCCGGCCGTATCTACGTGTCGAACGCCCATAACGATTCGATCACGGTCATCGATCCGAAGACCATGGCCGCCGTGGCCGAGATCCCGCTTCGGATTCCGGGCCTCGAAACCCTGCGCGGCGTGCTTCCGCTAGGGCTGGCGTACCACGAGCCGACCAAGTGGCTGTTCGTCACCGAAGCCGGCATCAACGCGGTAGGCGTCATCGACACCGAGAAGGAGCAGGTAATCGCGCATATCCCGGCGGGCTGGTTTCCCACGCGCGTGCTGGTGGACCGCGACAACGTTTACGTGGCCAACGCGAAAGGGCGGGGCGCCGGTCCCAACGCCGCGATCGCTTTCGACGAGAGCTTCGTCGGAGTCCTGCGGCGCGGCACACTGTCTGTGTTTTCCGTCCCGGCAAAAACGGAGCTGCCCGAGCTCACCGGCCGGACCTTCGCCGCCAACGGCTTCTTTCCTCAGAAAACTCCCGCCGCCACGTTGCCCTCCGCCATTCGCTACGTGGTGCTGATCGTGAAAGAGAATCGCACCTACGACGAGGTCTTCGGCGACCTCTGCGTGGCGGCCAACGGACAGACGATGTGCGCGCCGCCGCTTGCCCGCTTTGGGAGGAAGGGCTACATCGACGGCCGGGGGCGGCGCCTCAGCCTGCAGGATTTCAATGTCCTGCCGAATCACCGCCGGCTAGCCGAGCTGTATTCCTTCGGCGACAACTTCTACGCCGATTCCGACGTCAGCGTCGACGGCCACCACTGGCTGGCCGGGTCATATCCCAATGCCTGGACCGAAAGCACGCTGATGGCTTCCTATGCCGGCGAGAAGAATTTCCGCTTCCCCACCAATGCGCCGGGACGGCTGCTGTTCGCCGAGAGCGCTTCTTCGGTGCATCCGGAGGAGCAGCTTGAAGCCGGAACGCTGTGGCATCATCTGGAGCGGAATGGAATCCCGTTCCGGAATTTCGGAGAGGGTTTCGAACTGGCGGGGCTCGACGAGGGGACCGGGCTTCAGCCCACCGGCGCGCGTTTCCTGACCAACGTCCCCATGCCGGATCCGCTGTTTCGCAACACCTCTCGCCAGTATCCGGGATTCAACATGAACATCCCGGATCAGTTTCGCGCGGCGCAATTCATCCGCGAGATGGAAACCGATTTCAAAGGCAAGGAATTTCCCCGCTTCGTGTTCATTCACCTTCCCAACGACCATATGGCTAAGCCCCGGCGATTCGACGGCTACCCCTACGAGGAGTCCTACGTGGCGGACAACGACTTCGCCCTGGGACGGATCATCGAGTACTTGTCCCGGACGCCGTGGTGGAAACAGATGGCGGTGTTCATCACCGAGGACGACGCGCACGGCGGCCGCGACCACATCGACGCGCATCGCACGGTGTTGCTGGGGGTGGGTCCTTACTTCAAGCGAAATCATGCGACGCACATAAATTCGAGTTTTGGCGGACTACTGAAGACCATTTTCCGGCTGCTGGGAATTCCGGGGCTCAACCTTTTTGACGCTACGGCTTCGGATCTGGGCGACATGTTCAGCGACCAGCCGCGCTTCGAGCCTTATGAGCTGCAGCCCGTTGACGCGCGGCTGTTCGATCCTGCCAAAGCTCGCGAGCCGCTGGATCCGGAGCCCTCTCCGCGAATGGACGATCCGCGGTTTCTGCGGGAACAGCGCAGGTAGGCGGGTTAACATTTCTTGTCCGTTGGCGTCCTTCACAGCGAAGGAGGTACCAGACAATGAAACAATTTCTTCGATGGGTGGCGGCGCCGATCCTGTTCGCCGCTCCTGTTTTTGCCGGAGGTTTCTGGCTGACGTTGGAACGGCCCGCGAACGAATCGGATGCCGCGGCGGTGGTGCGGGTTATCGGGTGTCACAATCCACAGGACGCGCAGGTCGCCGGCACGGCCGAAGGATTGGTGCGGGGGAAGCGTGCATCCGTGCCTATCAAGCTCCGCTCCACGGGCCGGACGGGCGTTTACGAAATCGAGCGTCCGACGCTCGAACCAGGCGCATGGGTTTTCGCGGTAACCGCGCGGCTGGACCGGTCGCTGACCAGTGAACTGGCTCCGCTTGCCGCGGACGGCAGGCTTGCGGCTGTGGTCGATCGGTCCACGCCGGAAAAGCCCGGCCGCTACGCCTACCGCGCCATCCTGCCCGCCGACATCGATGCGGCTCTAGCGCGGCTCACGCGGCGATAGCTCGGGAATTTCTTTCACCGGCCCCACCGTCTGTACTACTAAACGCGAGAATTCTTGCAGGCCCAACAAATCTGGCTGGGCCGGGAATGGCCTGTCCAGGCCACATCGATCATCCAAACCGTTTGCGGCGAAGCCGCGCTGTGCCGCTAGAATGCCTGGGGCACGATAGGATGTAAACATGCGACTGGAGCGCTGGCCGCGGCTGGGCATCATCGTTGGGCTATGGGCAGTCGCGGCGGTTTACTGGACCCTTCAGGGCTATGTCCTGATGGCGCGCGCCGGCAAGCCCGCTTCGCCCGAGATTCTGTTTCTCGGCGAGCTCCTTTACGCGGCGCTCTGGATCGGGCTTACGCCGCTGATCCTGAGGCTGGGGAAGCGGTTCCCGCTGGACGTGGTTCCGCGCGGGCGCAACGTCGCGATTCACGTCGCCTTCGGCTTCCTGTTCTCTATTGCTCAACGACTGGCCGTCGTTCTGATCGGCCGGGAATTTCTGCCCTGGTACCAGGATGCGCCGCTCTCCAAGCTCCTGTTCAGCCCGATGCACTACGATTACGGGGTGTTCCTTTACTGGATCACGTTGCTGGTGGCCTTCGGGATCGACTACTACACGCGCTACCGGGAGCAGGAACTCCGGGCCGCGCGCCTGGAGACACAGCTCGCCGTCACCCAGCTCGACGCCATCAAGATGCAGCTCCACCCTCACTTCCTGTTCAACACGCTCAACACCATCTCCGCGCTGGTTCAGGAGGATCCGGAGGCCGCCGAACGCATGATCGCCCGGCTCAGCGAACTGCTACGCCTGTCGCTGGACAACGCGGGCGCGCAGACCACGACCCTGCGCCAGGAGCTGGATTTCGTGCAGCGCTACATGGACATCGAACAGATCCGTTTCGAGGATCGGCTGGAGGTTCGCTACGAGGTGGCGCCCGACACGCTGGACGCGCTGGTTCCGAACCTCATCCTGCAGCCGCTGGTGGAGAACGCGATTCATCACGGGATTGCCGCGCTTTCGCGGGGAGCGCTGGTTGAGATTCAGGCTTCACACTCCGATGGCGTGCTGCGGATGCGCGTGGCAGACAACGGCGCCGGGCTAGCCGGCATCTCGCCGGATGGCGTGGGATTGTCGGTAACGCGGGCCCGCCTGGAAGGGCTCTACGGCGCGGAGCACCGGTTCGAGCTTCGCGCGCGGGAGGGCGGCGGCGCCGAGGCCGTCCTCACCGTGCCGTTCCGCTACGGCGCTCTGCCCGCTCCCCGATCCGCTGTCTCCGACGCCGCGAGCGCGCCGGTTGCCTCGCATGCCCCAGCCGCCACTCACATCTAGAATCCGCGTCCTGATCGTGGACGACGAGCCGCTGGCGCGGAAGAGAATCCGCCGGCTGCTGCAGGCCGATCCCGAAATCGACGTGGCGGGAGAATGCTCGGACGGCAAGGAGGCTTTGGCCGCCATCGCGCGGCAGTCGCCGGACCTGGTCTACCTGGACGTGCAGATGCCCGGCGCGGGCGGATTCGAGGTTGTGGATGCGCTGCCGAAGGACTCGGCCGCGCCGGTCATTATCTTTGTCACGGCATACGATCAGTACGCGGTCCGCGCGTTTGAGGTGCATGCTCAGGACTACCTGCTAAAGCCTTTCGACCGCGAGCGCTTCCGGAGCTCCTTGTTCCAGGCGAAACAGCAGGTGGCGCGGAGGCAGCCGGGCGAGACCAGCCTGCGGCTGGCGGAGCTTCTGGAGACGATGCGATCGCCACGGAAGTACCTGCGACGGCTGGTGGTGAAGAACGCGGGGCGGATTCTGTTTCTGAAGACCGATGAGATCGATTGGATTGAGGCCGCCGACAACTACGTGAAGCTGCACACCAATGGCGAGGTTCATTTGCTGCGGGAGACGATGCACTCGCTGGAGGGCCAGCTCGACCCGGAGAGGTTTCTTCGCATCCATCGTTCCAGCATCGTCAACGTCGACCGGATTCACCAGCTTCAGCCGTGGTTCAGGGGCGATTACCTGGTGCTGTTGCGGGACGGAACAAAGCTTACGCTGAGCCGAGGATATAGGGATCGGGTGCAGAACCTGGTGGGCAAGGCGCTGTAAAAGAAGCGGGTGCTGGTCCCGGACTGCCCCTGTTCAGCGGTTATTCACCCCAAACCAGGAGGGGCTGGTCCCAACCTTGTGGCTGCGGCGGCGCTTCGCCTTTAGTCTGATCCAGAGAGGGTTGACGGATGACGAAGTCTTTTGCCCTTGTCTGCATGCTGTCGGCGGCCGGCTGGTTGCACGCCGCGCCCACGGCGATTGCCAATGCGGTCGATAACCGGTCTACGCTGTTTAACGCCGACGAAGAGCTTTCGGCGGTCACGGCTTCCCGAGGCGTGGAGGGTTACCTCTCGTTTCTGGCCGATAATGCGGCGCTGCTGACCGGCGATCAACCCGTCCTGATCGGCAAGAAGGCGATTCGCCAATACGCGCAAAACCTGTTTTCCCCGCCCGGGCAGTCGATGGTGTGGACTCCGCTGCGGGCGGAAGTCGCTTCTTCTGGAGACCTGGGCTACACGTGGGGCACTTACGAGAGCAAAAGCGCGGCGGGCAAGCCGGCCGCGCGACACGGGAAGTACAGCTCCATCTGGAAACGGCAGACCGGAGGAGAGTGGCAGGTGGTGACCACGATCCTCACCTCGGACTCCGGGGCGGACGCTTCTTCCGGCTCGGGCCAAGGCATCGGCTCGGGCCAAGGCATCGGCTCGGGCCAAGGCATCGGCTCGGGCCAAGGCATCGGCGCGGGCCAGGGACTTGAGGACGAAGAGACGCCCATCGAAGTCGTGATCGTCTGATTCCATTATTCTGTATTCGTGGGCTTTGCCCTTTGGATCAAAGACGACCTGGCGTGGGCTCAAGGCACCAGCGAGTACCGCGCGCTGGGTGTGGCCGTCATCTCGGCGACCGACCTCTTCCAGCAGCGCGATTTCAAGCCGCGCCGGATTCTGCCGTCGCGCGATCCGTTCGCTTATCGAGGCATGTTCGCCTCAATTGGCGCGCTCAACGCACAACTGCGGAGGCGGAGGCGGCCGGCGCATCCGTCATGGTGAGCGCGGCCGGATTGCTGGTTACGCCGCCAATCGTGAGCACCACCTGATAAGTTCCGGCATCCATCTGCGGCACTTTGAGATTGGCTTGGGCGAGGCCGATGAAGCCGGGCGTCAGGCCGGCGAACAGGACGTCGGCGTTTCGCCCGCCGATGGTCGCGGCGGCGGGCAGCAGCGGGCGCGACAGCGGAGAGGCGGGAGCGGAGGAGCCGGCGGGTACCGGGTTGTCCAGCGCGCCCGGCCCGGTGAAGTATAGCGTGATCACGCTGTTTACGGGCGCTCCGTTCTGGGCTGTGTTGAGAGAGTAGTCCTGATTCTGCGCCACCGCGCGTCCGGCTCCATACATCAGAATGCCCGGCGATGCGGGCAGAACCACGAGGCTCACGGGCGTGCTGAGCGCGCTGCCCGATTTGACTACCGCCGTTGCCGCGCCGAGCGGGGTGTCGATGGGCAACTGGGCGTTGATCTGGGTGGGGCTCACATAGAACAGAGGGCAGCGAAACGCCATCCACTTCGGTGGGCAGCGGATCGGTTCCGGGCTGCGTTTCACGGATGGCGAAGTTCGTCCCGAAGGCGGTGATCAGCACGCCCGGCGACGTATTCGGGCCGAAGCTGCCGCCGTTGACCACGCGGTCGAGCGACACCACGGGGGCCGCTTCCGCCGTGGCGGTGAAGGTCAGGGCGGGGATGCCGGTTACGGTGGCAGTCACGCGCACCGGTCCGGGAGTCGCGCCGAGCGTCAGCTTAGTCGAAGCTTGCCCGGCCCCATCGGTGGCGGCGGTTGCCGGGTCCACGCTTCCGCCGGTGGCGGAAAAAGCCACGGAGACGCCGGCGACCGGATTGTTTCGCGAATCGCGCAGGAGCACCACCAGCGCGCCGGCGAGCGTCTTTCCAACGGCCCCCTTCTGGTCGTTGCCGGAGTCCACCGTGAGGGCGGCGGGAGAGCCTGCGACGGGATCGATCTTGGCCAGGAACGCATCGCCCAAACCCCGGTTGGTTCCCTGGTAGGCATTGGCCGTGGGGAAACTGGTGGAATCCGATCTTCCGGCGATCAGGATGTTGCCCTGGTTGTCGAAGGCGATCGCGCCTGCAATGTCATCGCCATTTCCACCCAGGTAAGTCGCGTACAGAACGTTGGCCGCGGTCTGGTCCAGCCGCAGCAGGAATGCTTCCCGCGCGGAAACTTTGGCGGCCTGAATGGCGCCTCCGGTGGTGCGGAAGTCGGCGGAATCCGTCCAGCCCGTTACGTAGACCGTGCCGGCGGAATCGAGCACGATCCCGATCCCGGTTTCATCGCCCAGTCCGCCGAAGTAGGTGGAATAGACCAATTGATTTCCTTGCGGATTCAGCTTGGTGACGAAAACGTCGGAGTTGGCGCGGAGGCGCACCTGGGCTACACCGTTGGTGGCGGGAAAGTTGAGCGAGAACGTGGCGCCGGTGACATAGGCCGCGCCGGTGCGATCCACGGCAATGCCGTACCCGACGTCGATGTCGTTGCCGCCGAGGTAGGTGGAATAGACCAGAGCCGTTCCGGACGCGTTGAGCTTAAACACCACGGCGTCGCCCAGCGTGATTCCGCCGCCTCCATAGGAAATCTGGAAAGCGCCGCGGGTGATCGAGAAATCATCCGAGCTCGAGTTCCCCAACACATAGGCATTTCCCTCGTTGTCCACGGCGATGTCGTAGCCGCGGTCCACAAACGAGCCGCCGACGATCGCACTGTAGGCGAGCATGGTGCCCGCCGCGTTCAACTTGGTGACGAAGATATCGCCCAGACCATTGTTGGCCGGGCGGAACGCATTGGGCGTGGCGGGAAAATCGCTCGAGAATGTGCCCCCGGTTACATAAGCATTTCCGCCGGGATCCACGGCGATGGCGAGGGCGACATCGCCAAGCCGCGTGTCCACGGAGACGCCACCGCCCAGGTAGGTGGAATAGATCAAGTTGGCGCCGGTAGGGCCGATTTTGGCGACGAATGCGTCGTCGCCGTTTTTCTTGACTGGCTGAAAAGAGCCCTGCGTCACGGGAAAATTGTCGGAATTGGTGGCCCCGGCGATATAGGCGTTGCCGGCCGAGTCGACCGCCAGGCCATTGATTTCCTCCGAGCCGGCGCCGCCGAGGTAGGTGGCATACAGCAGCCGGCGGCCGGTGGGATCGAACTTTGCCACGAAGCCGTCGAGTCCGCCCGGCTTGGTCGCGCCGACGGCGGTCTGCGGGGTTAGCGGGAAGGTCAGGGATTCGGTGCTGCCGGCGACGTAGATGTTGCCGGCGGAATCGGTGGCTACGCGATAGATCTGGTCGTTCTTGTCGCCGCCGAAGTAGGTGGAGAAAGCCAGCACGGGATCGATGATCAGCTTGCGGGCCTGATCGTAGTCGCCGATCTCGAATCCAAACCGGTTGCCGCCGAGCAAGCGGTACTTCGCGGCCACCATCCGGCGCGCGCCGCCGGCCTCCTGCCAGGCCAGCGGCGGGCGGTGACGCATCTCGCTCCCGCCGGCCTCGACGATCAGGTCGCCGCCGCGTCCGATACGAAGGCGGCCGGCGCCGTGGATCGAGAAGCGCAGCGCCCGCGCGGAGACGCCCGGCGCGACCACGACGTCGTACTCCAGAAGGCGGTCATTTCCGTAGAAAACCAGGTCGACGCCGGGAATCAGAGAGGAATATTTGACGCGCTCGAAGGTTGGAACGCCGGTGACCCAATCCTTCGGGGAATTTCCGAGAAGATAATGGGTGCTGCCCGCGATGGGCGCTTCGCCGCGGATGTGGCTCGGATCAGAATCGTCGAGCGTCATTCGGAGGTTCCCGCCCGGCAGCCGCCACACGGGTCCGCTCTTCGTCAGGAAGATCGACCCTCCGGCGCCGCGTGCCAGAAACCGGACTTCCGGCGGAGCCTGCCCCCGGTTCTCCTCGAACCGCAGAGGAAGCGCCGGGGCCGAAGCGCGGGGTAGCGCGACCACCGGCAAAGCGGCTAACGCTGCGAATAAACCAAAACGGGCGAGAGCGCTGGTCGGTTTCATGCGTTGGGTTATTTACGATAACTGGTGATTAGACTGAAAGCAAGAGAAAATTGTTCCTGAATGCTTGAAATGCGGAGCCATGCCGCGTGTAAGCGTTCAGACCGTCAGACCAGTTAAATAGGAATTCGGGGGAGCCTGGCTATTCGGTCGCCAGCTCGGCGCGCCGCGACTGGTGATACTGGGCCAATGTGGCGTTGGCTGCGAGGACCGTGGCCAGCTCGGCGGCGACCTTGGGGAGATCGGCGCCTCGCACCACGACATACATCTCGTCTTCCTTAAGATCGGTGTAGACGCGGTTGCCGATACAGGCTCCGCTGGCCAGAGCGCCGTTCGCCAGCGCCGCCGGAAGCGCCATGCAAGTCGGCCGGTGGAGCAAGGGCAGCGGGGAGTAGACGCCGGCCCGCACGCAGGCCTCGATCAGCAGCGTCGCCTGCGAAGCGTTGCCGGCGATCAGGACGGCCGACGGCTCCGCGGTGGCTTGGGCGAGCGGTGCGTAAGCGACCGCCTGTGGAGACTGTGGTAGCCGAAACACTCCGGGGACTTCTTCCATCTTCAGATAGCCGATCTGGACCATCAGGCCGAGGGTCTGGTTCAACTCCGGCGCGCGATTCTCGGGCAGAGGGACGTTGTGCGTATAGCTTCCGACGGGGCAATTGTGGTGATCGCCTTGCACGGTGTAGAACGAGCGTCCTTCGGCGGCGAGCCGCCAGAAGCTGCATCCGGAGGGCTCGACGCCCTCGAATTTCTCGATGCCCGACGGCGCCTGGTCGTAATAGCTGACCGCCACCGGCTTGCGGCGCAGTCCGAGGCTGTCGACGAGTTGCTGCTCGATCTCCGAATAGGTCATTTGTGGCTATTCTAGCGAAACGCCGGCAGGGGCAGGTGGAAGCTTGCCATTGGGCCAAGGACCCAAATCGCGTCCGGCTCTAGCGGCGCCCGAGGAAGCGCAGGCGAACGTTGAAGGCGCGCTGCTGGCCGCGGCCGTAGGTGAGGAACAGCGGGGAGTCGATGTTGTTGTTGACCACGTTCGGATTTCCGTTGTGGGTCAGATTGTTCACTCCGAGCCGCCAAGCCCACTGATAGTGCATGAAGCGGAAGCGCCGCTCGAAGTGGAGGTTGATGTTGAAATACGACGGCAGGCGGATCTGGTTCGGCCGGCCGACCAGGACGCCCTCTTCGCTGACCACGCTGAAGGGAAACCCGGTCCGGTACTCGGCCAGATAAGCCACCGTGGTATCCCGCGCCAGGAAACGTAGCGGGGCCGGCAACGAAGGTACGGGAGCCCATCCCCAGCTCAGCCACCGATGGGGGGCGTCCCATGCGAGCGGGCCGCGTCCCTGCGCGGCGAAGATAGGATTTTCCAGGCTGTAATCCACTACCGCGTCCGATCGCGCGTTGGACCGGATGTAACCGCCCATCCATTCAAAGTGTCCGCCAAAGGTTCGCCGCAGCGTCAATTCGATGGCGTCGTAGCGGTCGTTGCGCCCGTTCAGCAGGCGATAGAAGCCACCCTCCGGCACGGGAACCGCCCCGAAGGCTTCCGCCTGGCTGAAGAAGGTCAGGCCGCGGCGGCCCTCTTTGCGCATATAGTTCGCTTTCCCAAAGAACTCGAATGGTAACTTGCGCTCCACGCTGAAGCTGGTGATGAGGTAGCGCGGCACGTCGAGCTCGTGATCGTTGACGACGAAGGCGGTCTCGACCGGTCCCCGGATGACCTGCCCGGCGGGCGAATAAAACGTCGCCAGGCTGACCTGATCCTGGTGGGCGCTCAGGGTCCCCAGATTCAGCGCGTCGTAGAAGACGCCGGTCCCGCCGGAGATTTTCGTGTCGCGCAGCCATTTGGGCGCCCAGGCAAAAGAGATTCTCGGCGAGAAGAGCGAACGGCGCACGAGCTGATCCCAACCGAAGCGCACGCCGCCCTCGACGAGCAATCCCGTCACCGGAGTCCACCGGTCCATGGCGTACTCCGACAGGTTCAGGTTGGCCCGCGAAGCGCGCGGGTTGCCAGTGAAGGTGACGATGCGCGCCACCGAATCGTCGCCGCGCAGGACGCGGTACTCGTGACGGTCGGTTTCACGCTCGAACGACGCCCGCTGCGCGTCGGCGCCGATGCGGACCTGGTGGGTCCCGTGCCATTCCACGGTGGGCGCGTAGTAGTCGGTCACCCACTGCTGACGCCGGGTGTGCAGCGCCAGCGCCGAGAAGTAGTTCCCGCGGCGGCCGTTGGGCAGGATCTCGAACGTCTCAGTCCCCTGCGGGCTCTCGCGCGTGAAGGACTGGTTGTAGGCGTAGCCAATCTCCAGAATTGATCCGCGGCCGAAGTATTTCTGATTGCGCACCGAGGTGAAATAGAGATCCTGCCGCCGGTTGATGGTGGTTTCCGCCGGATCGAAAAAGGACAGGCCGCGGCGGGTGTCGTCGGTGTAGTTATAGAGGACGCTTGCGGTAAGGATATTCGAAGGCGTCAGATTCACTTGCAGGCGCGTGAGATTGCTGGCCGTGAGCGCGCGCGCGCGGTTCTGGCCGTTGGGCAGGCCGCGAACCGTGTCGACGTCATAGAAGGCGTCGAATCCGTTGTGAAACCATGCCCGGCCCTTTTGAATGGGCCCGTTGACGGTGAAGCGAGGCGTCCATTTGGCCAGGTGCATTCCGCCTTCGGTAGAGAGGCCGGGGAAGAAGTTGGTGGATCCGAAGCGCCAGCGGTCGTCGCCCATGGCGGTTTTGAGATCGACGGTTCCCGCCGAGCCGCGGCCTTTGTCCACGGCGAAACGGCTGCTCTCGACGTCCACGGAACGGACGGACTCAATGTTGACGCGGGCATCGAAGCGTCCGGTTACCGGATCCGAGAGATTAAAGCCGTCCAGGGTGAAATTGGTTTGATCGGTGGCCCCGCCGTTGAAATGCGGCCGCCCGGCGGTATCCTGGACCACGCCCAGCAGGAGCGGCAAAGCGTTGCGCACATCCTGGGAAGCCGGGTAGGGCACCTCCAGAATCTCGACGCTGGTCAGTTGCTTCTGGTCGGACGGCTCCTGGTAGTCGATGGAGGGGGCGGAGTACGGTACGTCCACGGACTGGAAGAAATCCTGCAAGTGGTTCAACGTGATGGCCAGTTGGTTGCCGCCAGCGGTGACCGACGCCTTGCCTTCGAACGCGAAGAATCCGGGACGCTCCGCCCGCAGGGCATAGGCGCCGGCGTCGGCCAGTTCAATCTGGAAGCCGCCGGCTATGTCGGTGAGGGCAACAGCTTTGGCGCCTTCCGGCAAGTGCTTCAGCTCCACTCGGGCGGAAACGACAGCGCGGCCGTTTTCGTCGCTCACCCGGCCCGACACCCGCACCTGGGCGTGGCAAAGCGAAACGGCGATGTAGCAGCCCGCCACGGCTCCGGCCCATCTTCTGAACGCTGCGCGGCGCATCCGTGTCAACCCGGCGTGACTCTGATTTTACAGCATGCACGTTTCCTTCCAGCCGGAATTGACTTGGCGGGTAGTAAGCTAAAAGGAATCATGAAGACCGAAGTGCTGCTGACCGAGAACGAGATATCCGAGGAGTTTTCGGATGCCCTGGAAGCCAGGGACCTGCCGGAGAAGTTCTTCTACTGGTCGCCCCACTCGGTCGCGGCGTGGACGGTGGTTTCGAAAGACCCGGCTTCGGAGAGCTACTGGGACTCATGGAATCAGCTCACCAACGAGATCGCGAGGGTGCGCCGGCATCTGGGGGCGAAAGCCGCGGTGGTGAGCTTGGGCTCGGGGAACGGCGCCAAGGACGTGGAATTGGTAAGGGTGCTGGAGCACGAGAAGATGGAGGTGGAGTATTTCCCGGTCGACGCCTCGGCGGCGCTGCTGGAGCAGGCCTGCTCCGCCGCGGACGACGCCGAGATCGACGCGGTGGGGATAAAGGCCGACATCTCCAGTCCGATCCACCTCGTGCTCGCGGCCGATGCGGCCGAGGCTCCCAAGCTGTTTCTGCTGACCGGCAACACCATGGGCGGACTGGATCCGCTGACCCAGATCCGCTACGTCAGCGAGGCCATGCACGAGCCGGACCGGTTGCTGATCGACGCGCAGATCTCGAATGACGGGGCGCAGGCGATGCTGGACAATCCGATCCATCGCCGTTTCGCCTTCGCGCCGTTGGCCAGCGTCGGGCTGGGGATCGATCAGGGAGAGCTTCGGTTCGAGGAGAAGCGCGACGACCGCCATCCGGGGCTGCACCTGATCGCGCGGTCTTTTCGCGCCGGCTCGGATTTGCATATATGGCTTCCGGACCGGGACATTCTTATGCAGCGCGGGGAGCGGATCAATCTGAACTTCTGCTATTCGTACACGGCTGAGGCGTTCCGCTGGCTAGTGACAGGCGCGGGCAAGCTGCGGATTTTGGAGGAAGCGGTCAGCGCGGATGGACGGGCGATGACCGCGCTGTGCGCGCGGTAGCCGGCTGGCGAGGTAGGGGAGTTCATTGAGGGGAACTTCGCCCGTGGGCGAGCGTCCAGTCGGGACGCGGCAGGCTGCGTGCCTGCGCCAGGGCCGGGGTCATTGAAATTCCGCGGGGAGCCGGGTAATCCCATTTCAGGAATGCAGAAAAGTTTGCCCACTTTAGCCTGCAAAATCTGCTCACAAAAGGTCCCGTTTCAAGAGCAGGCAAACAGCAAACGCAGGCCCCTATTTCGTAGCGCGAAGGGACGGCAAGTGGCGCAGGAGGATGGGAGTAACGGGCGAGGGAGCGTAAAACGGCAGAATGGGAGTGAAGCGGAGCGTCGCGGCAGCCAGGGCCGCCTGGCCGCTGTCAGCGGCCGCCCAAGCGATGAGAAACGGCGTGGTGGCGGATGGGCCGGGAGGTTCCATATCGGCCGAGCGGCGCAGCGGGGCGAGAGCTTCGGCGGGGTGACCGTCGAACAGGAGTGCGTAGCCAAGCATCGCTGCCTTGAACGAATCGAAACGTGGGTCGGAGAACGCGCGTTTGGCGCGCGATGTCCACTCGGCGGGGGGCGCGGATGGGTTGCTGGCGAAGGCGGCTAGTCCGACGGCGGCGGCCAGATTCGTGCCTTGCGCCAGTTGGAGCGCCGCGGCAGCCGATTCGAGAGCCAGACGGCGGTTTCCCTGGTCCAGTTGCCACAGAGCGGCAGCGCGGTAGCCGAGGATGGCGGCCTCACGCCGGCCGGCTTTAGCGGATTGTACGGCGAAGGCGGTCATTCTCTCCAGCGCCGTTTTCGGGTCGCCTGTCGAGTATTCCCACTCGGCCTGGCGATAAGCGGCCAGGGGATCGTTCGCGGCGCGCAGGCGCGAGAGATACGCTTCGATCTCCTTGGCTGCGCCGGCGTGGTCGCCACTCATCCAGAGTGACAGGGCCGTCTTGGCCTGGGCGGCGCCGCCGTTGAAGGCGGGTTCCCGCGCATACGCCTGGCGGAAGATCGCGGCAGCCTCGGCGAACCGCCCGTTGTAGAAGTGCACCTCGCCGAGGGAGTCGAGTGGATTGGCGTCCTTCGGCCGCAGGCTTTCATAGCGCCGCAGGGCGCGCGTGGCGCCGTCCAGGTCGCCGGCGAGACCGTAGGTGTAGCCGAGCGTATTCCAGAGCAGCAGATCGGCCGGCTGCAAGGCGGCGGCCTTCTCGTAGAGCGCGGCCGCGTCGCCGAAATTCCGCGCCCGCGCCTGGGCGTCGGCGGCGGCGCGCAAGGCGGACGGATCGGCGGGGGTGGCCCGGGCCAGATCGGACAGAGCTTTGACCTGAGCTTCGCGGTCGTTGGCGAGGACGGCGGCTTCGGCTTCGATGCGGGCGCGATCGGCTTCGGCGATCGCATTGCCTCGGGCCCGCGCCAGCGAAACCACGCGGGCGGCGAGTTCGCGGTCGCGACGGGCCAGCGCGAGCCGCAGCCATCGAAGATAAGCTTGTCCGAAATCGGGGTCGGCCGCGATGGCGCGTTCGATGGCCGCCAGGGCTAGATCGGCGCCCCGGGCTTCCATGGCATCGATGTAAGCTTCCAGCGCTTTCTCGCTGCGTGTGAAGCCGGGGCCGGCGGACGCGTCGAGCGATTTGGCCACGGCTTCAGCCAGAGGCAGCACTCCGGCCTCGCGCGGGCCGGAGGCTTCGGCGGACTCCAGCATGGCTCCGCCGGCTCCGTCTTCGAGCTGTGCTCGCAGGCGGAGACGGGTTCCGGTCAAGCTGACGTATCCGTGCAAGACGCGGGGGACGCCGGTGGCGACGGCGAGAGCGCGCTGGCCGGGAGGGTCGGCGCCATCGGCGGCGACGGCCAGAATGCGTTTGCCGGAAGACAACTGGCTGGCCAGAAGCTGGCTGGCTCCGCGCGCCGCGTAGGCCAGGGAAGGATCTCCGGTCTGGTCGTCGAAACGCAGGATTGCGGTGCGAAACGGGCCGGAAGGTGGCCGTCGGGAACAGGCCGGCGCGAGGACGGCGAGAAGCAGAATTGCAGGCAGCGGAATCGCAGTAAGAAAGATCCGCTTCACAGAACCCGGGGCTGGGAAGCCATCAGCAGCTTGAATTCCTCCAACTCGCGCAGGGCGGTGAACTCGGGCTCCTCCATCACTTTCTGGCGCTCCTTGAAGCCTTCTTCAAACGCCATTCGAAGGTACTGCAAGGCGCGCTCATTCATGCCGGCGTTGGCATAGGTTTTGGCGAGGTAGAAATGGAACTTGGCTTTCTCCTGAACACTTCTCTCCTGCAGCAGGGTTCCGAAGGCGCCGCGGTGCTCGAACACTTCGGGGTCGAGGGAAAGGGCCGTCTGGTAGGCTTCCACGGCTTCCTTGTATTTCTTCCGCGCGAACTGGGCGGTGCCGAGATTGGAGTGGATCGAAGCCGCCCGGGGCGCGATCTTCAGCGCGCGGTTGTAGAAGCTGACCGCGCGGCGGAAGCTCTTCCTCGCGTAATAGACCGTGCCGAGATTGTTGATCGCTTCGGAATACTGCGGATTCAGCTTGACGGCCATCTCGTAGTTCTTTTTCGCGGCGTCGAGCATCATCATCTGATGATAGGCGATCCCGATCTTGTTCCAGATGATGGCCGAATCCTGCGGCCCCTCGCGATAGGCTTCCGCGGCCTCGCGATACATCTTGCGGGCCATCAGGATGTCACCCCGCCGCTCCGGCGACATGGCCTCGCGGGTTCCCGGAGCGGATTGTCCCGCAAGGGATGCTACAGACACAGATGCCAGCCATAGCAGGCGGGCGATCATGATCCCGGAGTCCGGCCGGACCGGTTCCCCACAGACCTGGTTTGGACTGACCATAGCCGCCTCCTTCCCTACTTTATTTAAGCACTCTCGGGGTTATCTGAACACCTCAAGGCGTTTTCCGGACAGGCGTATTCTGAACGGGCGTTTTCTGAACGCCCGGGCCGTGGGTTGGAACGCCCTGTGCTACTTTGAGCGGCTGGCGTCGCCAGGAATGCCTGTTGCTACCGGCCTTCCGTGAAGCTCTGGGTGTTAAGGTTGAACCTCCGGCGGCTTGAAAGCCCCGGCGTTATTTGAACACTCCAAGGAGCCGGCGGAAGAAGCCTTTCTTCTCGCTCTTTTCGGGCTCTTTTCGAGCGGCGGGCTCGCCGGCGTCGGGGTCGGTGTTCGCGGCGCGCTCCGATCCGTTGGCGCGGATGCCGCCCGGCTGAGACAGAGCCGGGGGCGGGGAGCCGGGGATAGAGGCCGGAACCGGCGGAGGCGCGGCGGGCTGGTCCCATCCGGTGACGTGAGTCACGCCGGGCTGGCCCCCTCCGTGCAGACGGCAGGAATCGAGGGGCTGCGTACCGGCCACGAACACTTCGGTGCGGGTTTGGGGGCAGGCCGCGGTGGCCGGCTGGCCGGTTTCCGGGTCGATCTGAATGGCGACGATGCCGTCGGGAGCCTGGAAAGGCCGGGCATTTCTGTATTCCTTGAACTCCAGCGCACGCTTCATGAATTCGGCCCAGATGGGCAGCGCGGATTTCGAGCCTTCCAGGTTCAACTCGCGGTTGTCGTCGAAGCCTACCCACACGATGCAGAGCAGTTCCGACGTGAAACCGGCGAACCAGCCGTCATGGGACGTGCCGGTTTTACCGGCAGCCGGGACGGTGATGCCGCGCGACCGGATGCCGGCCGCGGTACCGCTGCGGGTGACTTCCTCGAGAAGGCTTACCATCATGTAGGCGATCCGCTGATCCAGCACCGCGCGCTTCTCCGTGCGGAACTTCCAGACGACGTTGTTCTCCTGGTCGCGGATCAGCGACATGAAATTCGGCTTCACCCACTCGCCGCCATTGGCGAACACCGTGTAGGCGCCAGCGATCTCCAGCGGCGTCACCTCGTATGCACCCAGGGCCACGGAGGGCGTCGCCTTAATCTCCAGGTTCATTCCAGCCTTTCGCGCCAGCGCCACCACCTTGGCGTATCCGACCATCTCCGCCACCTTGACGGCGGGCACGTTGATCGACTTCGCCATGGCCTGGCGCACGGTCATTTCGCCACGATACTCTTTGTCGAAATTGCCGGGCTCATAGGGCTTGTCGTCGAACCAGAACGTGGTGGGCTCATCGACCACTTTAGTGAGAGGAGTGATGACTTGGGAAGCGTTCTGCTCGATGGCGGTGTTCATCGCGGTGGCGTAGACCCAGGGCTTGAACACAGAGCCGGGCTGGCGTTTGGAGCGGACGTGATTCAACTGGCTGGCGCCGTAGTTGCGGCCTCCGATCAAGGCCTTAATCTCGCCGGTATGCGGGTCGAGAGCGATGAGCGCGCACTGCGGGTCGGGCAGGTCGACGCCCTTGTTGCGCTTCTGCTTCTTGAGCAGCGCATCGACGTTTGCCATGCCGGCGCGCACGGCTTCGGAAGCAGCCCGCTGCAAGTTCATATCGAGGGTCGTGTAGATGCGGTAGGACTGCGCCTGAAAGTCGCGGTCGGCAAAGCTGGCCTGCAGCTCGTCGTGAACCACATCGACGAAGTAGGGCGCGTCGGCCGATTCGATGGCGCCGGGCACCAGGTTCAACGGCTCGTCGATGGCTTTGGCGTACTCCCGGTCGGTGAGGTATCCGTTCTGCCGCATCATCCCGAGCACCAGATTGCGGCGCTCGGTCATCCTCTCGGGATGGCGGATGGGGTTGTAGAAGCTAGGAAGCCGAATCAGGCCGGCGATTACCGCCGATTCAGAGGTGCTGAGCTGACGCACGTCTTTGCCGAAATAGGCCTGCGAAGCCTGCCCGATGCCGCGAATGGCGAAGCTACCGCGCCTGCCGAGGTCCGCGTTATTAGCGTAATACTCGAAGATCTCTTCCTTGGTCAGCCGCTGCTCCAGTTGCAGTGTGATCATCGCTTCGGCCGCCTTGCGCTTCCAGTTCTTATCGGGGTCCAGCCAGAAACCCCGCGCGAGCTGCATGCTCAGCGTGGAGGCGCCTTCCTTCTTGTAGCCCTCCTTCACGTCCACGTAGACGGCCTTGACGATACGCAGCGGATCGAAGCCGGCGTGCGAGAAGAAGCGTTTGTCTTCGGCCGAGATGATGGCGTTGACCAGCATCTTGGGAATATCCTCATAGCGCACCAGGCGGCGTTTTTCGCGATTGCGGTCGGAAAGGTTGGTGATCAGCTCCGGCTCCAGCAGGTATTCCTTGCGCGCGGTGTGGTCCTCGAGTGAGACGATTTCGAGCAGCTTCTCGCCCTGGAATTTGACTACTGCGCCCTCGGGCTGCACCGCGTCGCGGCCGGGCATCACCTCGATGGCGTCGGGCCGGACGTGATACCATCCGGTGCGGTTGCTGGCCGATTCGCCGTAGCCGGCGCGCCGTAACTGGTTGATGAGCTCGGTCTGCGTGAACTTGTCGCCGACCGTGATGGCGCGGGGGGCGGCGTAGATTTTAGCGGTATTGGTGAACGGGCCGATGCGCAGCTTTTCGTCGATGAGCTTCGCGTACTTGACGTAGAAATAGGTGAACGTGCTGAATCCCGCGACCGAGACCAGCAGCACGAGGCCGATCAGCACTTTCCCGAGGGGGCTGAAGATGAGTTTGGCCAGGCGCGCCTTGGGACGTAATCTGAGTTTCTTCACGGAAGTAGGCGGAGCACTCATCCTTATTGTATCGAGTGTGGCGCGGCTTTAGCGGCTGCCCGCCCCCGGATAGAAGTGCAGCACCACTGTATAGAGCGGCAGCTCCACCTTCACCACGTAGCGGACGTCAATACGCACACTTCCCTCCGTCCGGGTCACGAGCACGTTGCTTGCCGTAACCGGAAGTCCCAGAGAACCAGCCTTTTGAATGACACTTGCCCGCAGCGCGTCGTCCGGGCGTGTACGGCTTACCGCGTCTTGTGCCGTTTCGTCCACAAATTTCTGGAGTTCCAGGTTGCGCAGATAGAGGGGGAAGAGGCGAACACCGAGGAGAATCAGGACAAGAAGAATCAGGGCGGCGGCCGCAAGGCGGAGCCGGCTAGTCGTCACGCGGTTCCCGCGAGGCGGCGGTCAGCTCGGCCCACATGTCGCCCTGCGGCGTCCATTCCGGGTTTTCGCTTCCCGAGATCTGGACTTCGCTGACGTTGAGCCGTCCATGGCCGTAGAGACAAATGTACTCGATCCGCGGCCGGCCCAATTGGAGCATGCTGCTCCAGGATCCGGTCTCAATCGGCATGCGCAAGCGGCGGAGGCAGACGCGGCAGCGGTAGCGCTGGTCCCATACACAGAGGTAGAGCAAACCGCAGGTAATCAGGAACCAGACCAGCACCGCGCCGGTATACCAGAGGTCCGTTCCAAAACTCGGCAGTTCCACCGACTTGAAGCGGTAACGGGACGGAAATAGCTCCGATAAGCCGCGCAACAGAGCCCAGGAAATGCCGGCCGCTACAGCCAGCTTCCCCACGAGATAGGCCCAATAGCGCATATGACTGTTTGACTCGTTACATCGGCAGAAAGTTCCGACTACCTTAATAAGTTTCGCGCAAGGAAAATCACGTTGGCCGGGCGCTCCGCCAGACGCCTCATAAAATAGGGATACCACGCTTGACCGTAGGGTACGTAGAGGCGGACGTGGTAGCCTTCGCGGATCAGCTTGCGCTGCAAGTCGCGGCGGATGCCGTAGAGCATCTGGAATTCGAAGCGGTCGTGCGGAATTCGGTGCTCTTCGACGAAGCGCAGGGCTTCTGTGATGATGCGTTCGTCATGGGTGGCCAGGGCGGGATACTCGCCTTTGACCAGCAGCTCCTTCATCAGGTCGACGTAATTGCGGTCGACGTCGGCCTTGTCGGCGAAGGCGATATCGGGCGGCTCCAGATAAGCGCCTTTGCAGAGGCGCACGCGAATGCGGCGGGCGTTGAGGAATTCCACATCCTTGCGGCTGCGGTGCAGGTAGGCCTGGATGACCGTGCCCACGCAGCCGTACTGCGCGAACAGGTCGGCGGCCAGGCAGATTGTACGGTCGGTGTATTCGCTGGCTTCCATGTCGACGCGGACGAAGCCGTTGCGGGCGCGGGCGGCTTCGGCGAGGCGGGCGACGTTGTCGCGGCAGGCCTGCTGGTCGAAGTCGAGGCCGAACTGGATGAGCTTGATGGAGACGTTCGGTTCCAGGCCGGCCTCGTGCAAGCGTTCCAGCGCGGCCAGGCACTCGCCGGCCGACGCGGCGGCTTCGTCGAGCGAAGTCACGTTCTCACCGAGATGATCGAGGGTTACGGAGAGGCCGTCGGAGACGATGCGGCGGGCGGCGGCGAGCGCGTCGTCGAGGGTCTCGCCTGCCACGAAGCGGCGCGAGACGCGCTTGGAGACTCCGGAGGTCTCAACGAACCGCCGGAGTCCTGGCCGGCGCGAGAGGAAGAGAAGGAGATTCCTCACACCTCCAGGATACTGGATCTGACTCTTGGATAGTGGACGGCTGACTGACGTCTTACTCGTAGCGGAGGGCCGAGAGCGGATCGGTGCGCGCCGCGCGGACCGCGGGCTTCGGGCACGCCACCACAGCGACGGCGGCGAGCACCGCCGCCACCGCCGCGAACGTCGCCGGGTCGGCGGGGTTCACTTCGAACAGCAGTCCGGCCAGGGCGCGGCCCACTGCCAGCGCGCCGGCCAGTCCTGCTGCCAAGCCCAGCGCCACAGGCGCCAACCCCTGGGCCAGCACCATGCGGTAGAGTGCGGGCGTCCCCGCTCCGAGCGCGAGCCGGATCCCGAATTCGTTCGTCCGCTGGGTTACGGTGTAGGAGACGACGCCGTAGATTCCCAGCCCGGCCAGCAGCAGCGCGCCACCGGCGAACAACAGCACCAGCAGCATCTGGAACCGCCGCTGAGCCAGCGACTGACCGACTACCTGGTCCATGGTCCGCAGGTTGGCGGGCGGCACTTGGGGATCCACTTTGGCGATCGCGGCTCGGACCGCGGGAGCCAGCGCGGCGGGCGGCGGACCGGTGCGCAGCACCAGAGTCGCGTTCAGCCGTACGCGCTGCCAGTAGGGCAGGTAAGTCATCAGGCCAGGCGCCTGGTGCAGGCTGGCGCCCGGATATCCGCTACGACGCCGACCACTTCGATCAACGGCGAAGACTCGCCGCCCAGCCTGAACGTGCGGCCGAGCGGATCCTGGCCCGGCCACACCCGCTCCGCCAGGCGCTCGGAAATGACCGCCACTTTGCGGCCGCCGTCGGACGAGTCGAAGATCCTGCCGCGGCGCAAGGCGATGCCCATGGTGTGAAAGAACGCCGGATCGACGGGCCGGAACCCGGTCAGCGGCCGTTCCAGCAGCGGTGTGGGCTTTTCATCCAGGGTGATCAGGTTGGTGGCGCCTTCGCCTTCAAGCGGCAGAGCCGTAATCATTCCCGCGGAGATCACTCCCGGAATGGCGCGCGTCTCTTCAATCGCCCGGCGGTAGAACTCACTGCGGCTTTCGCTGCTGGAGTATCTGGCGGGCGCCAGCCCCAGGTCGACAGCCAGCAGGTTTTCGGTTTGAAAGCCTTTATCCACGCGGGCGAGGCGGAGAAAACTCGCCACCAGCAGGCCGGCTGCCGCCAGCAGCGTGGGCGCTCAGCGCCACTTCCACTCTCACGAGCAAGCCGCGGACGCGGACGCCGCGCGGGCCGTCCGTCGCAGAGCGGCCGCCGTTCCGCATGGCGTCCTGGGGATCGGCGCCGGCGCTTCGAAAAGCCGGAATCGAGCCGAAGAGGACTCCTGTGAGGGCCGAGAGCACGAGCGAGAATCCCATCACCCGCCAGTCGACGCGCACTTCGTCCAGCCGGGGCAGATCCACCGGAGCGACGCCGGTCAGCAGGCGCGTCGCGATCGCCAGCAGGACGCCGAGCGCCCCGCCCAGCGACGCGATGAGCAGGCTTTCCACGAGCGTCTGCCGGATCAGCCGGCCGCGGCTGGCGCCCAGCGCTGCCCGCACCGCCATCTCCCGCCCGCGGCGCGCGTGGCGCGCCAGCAGGAGATTCGCCAGGTTGACGCATCCGATGGGGAGCACTCCGCCCACCGCCGCCATCATCACCAGCAAGCCGCGGCGGACGCCGCCGGCCATTTGCCTCTCCAGCGGGATGAGCAGAGTCTTCAGCTCGACTTTCTCCGGGATCGATTTGACGATGTCCGCCTGGATGGCGTTCAAATCTGCGACAGCCTGCTGCGGCGTAACACCGCGTTTCAACCGCGCGATGGCGCCGAAGTTGAAATCGCCGAGCGTGGACAACTCCTCCGGAGAAAAGGCAGCGGGCTTCCAAACGTCGATGTGCGGCCCGAGTTGGACCAGCGGATGCAATTGCTCATTGCGCGGCGGCCGGAAGGAGTCCGCGGCCACGCCGGCCACCTCGCAGGTGACGCCGTCCAGTGTTACGGTCTTTCCGGCGATTGCCGGGTCGGCGCCGAATCTGTTGCGCCAGCGACTCTCGCTGAGAATGACCACCGTGTCGCGCCCCAACTGTTCCCCCTCCTCCCGGCACGAGCGGCCGAGCTTCATTTGGGCGCCCAGCATGGGGAATAGGGCCGCCGAGACGCGCGCTGCATACACTCGCTCGGGGTTGCTACCGCTGCTGAGGTTTACCGATCGCGGGGCAACAATGGCGATCTGCTCGAACGCTGTCGCGTGCTTGCGCCACTCGGCGAAATGGTGCGCCGAGACGGCAAGGGATGGCGCCAGGTGGCTGACCTTGGGCAGATGCTCGTGAACGGCGAAGAGGCGTTCAGGCTCCGGATAGGGCAGCGGACGGAGCAGTACGCCGTCCACCACGGAGAAGATTGCGGTATTGGCGCCGATTCCCAGCGCCAGGGTCAGAATGGCGACGGCCGCGAAGCCGCGCTCCCGCGCCAGCATCCGCAGGTCGTGCCGAAGGTCCGCCGGCACAGAACTCATGGTCAACCGTTATACGCTCGGAAGCCGGCGGAGGTTCGTAGGATCTACAAATATTTTTTCAACCAGGCGTGCAGTTCCTGATAGAAGAAGCGGCTGTCCTCGCCTTTGAGAATCCAGTGATTCTCGTCCGGGAAGACGATCAGCTTGCTGGGCACCTGCATGCGCTGGAGCGCGCTCCAGTTTTCCAGTGTCTGGTTCATGGGCACGCGGAAGTCGCGCTCGCCGACCGTCACCAGGATGGGCGTGCGGAACTTCGCCGCATAGCGGATGGGATTCTGCTCCCGCCAGACTTTGCCTTGCTCCCAGACCGGGCCGCCGTTGGCGACTTCGCGATGGTAGATGCCGTCGCTGGTGCCCCACTGGGACTCCAGGTTGACAAGGCCGGCGTGGGCCACCAGGCATTTGTAGCGCGTGGTGGTGGCTTGCAGCCAGTTGGTTAGATGGCCGCCGTAGCTGGCGCCGCCGGCGGCCTGGCGCGAGCCGTCGATGAAGGCGAATTTCCTGATCGCCTCGTCGGCCGCCTCGTTGATTTCGTCGCCGGGGCCTTTCAAGGGGTCGCCCTGGATCTCCTGGGCGAACTTTTCACCGAAGCCGGTGGAGCCGGTGTAATTGGTCAGTAGCAGCACGTAGCCGGGCGAGGCGATCAGGTGGTAATTCCAGCGCAGGAAAAACTGGTCGCGCCACATATTCGCGGCTCCGCCGTGGATCAGCACGAACAGCGGATACTTCTTCGATTCGTCGAATCCGGGCGGGACGATGAGCAGGCTGTGGATCTTCTTGCCGCGCTTCGACGTGAACCAGAACTCGCGGGCGGGCTGCCAGTCGATCTCTGCCGCTTTCACTGCGTTGAAGTTGGTGAGGTTTTGTTGGTGTCCGGAGGCCGGGTCGATGCGGACGACCTCGGCGGGATTTACGACGCTTTCCCAGCTGGCTACGAGAGCGGAGCCGGCAATGGCGAGGCCGGTGTAGACACCGCGGGTCAGTTCGAACGACAGCCTGGGAGCGCCTCCGCCGGCCGGGACGGTGAACAGCTTCTCGTGGCCGTGCTCTTCGGCCAGCAGGTAGATGGAACGCGAGTCCGGGGTCACGACGAACGAGTTCACTGAGCGGTCAAGGTCGGCCGTGACGATGCTGCGTGCGCCCATGGAAGGCCAGGGGAAGCGCACGATGCGGGTGAGGTAATAGACCGACGCGCCTTTCTGCTCACACAGGGCGAAGACGGTTTTGCCGTCGGGCGCGAAGACGGGCTGTGTGAAGCTGTCGCCGCCGGAGGTAAGTTGCTTGGGCTCGCCGCCGCCGGCCGGGACCTGGAAGAGGTCCGTGTTGGTAGGAGCGTAAGCGGCGCGGTTGCGATTCGTGGTTGCGGCGAAGAGGACGGACTGGCCATCGGGCGCCCAGACACCGCGCAGCTCCTCTCCGGAGGTTCCGAGCGGAGCGCCGAAGCCGCGCTGAGCCACTAATTTGGTACCGGCGAGCAGATCGCGGGCTTTGGCTCCCGGCTCCAGCGATTGGACGAAGAGGTGCGCCTGGCGGTCGTCCAGCCAGTGGTCCCAGTAGCGGATGGGGAATCCTTCATAGACGCGGGCGTTGTACTTTCGCGCTTTGCGCTCGCCGGCGGCCTTTTTATTGCAGTCCTCGTCGGCGCAGCCGGGGTAGGTGCTGCTGGAAAACAGAATCAACTGTCCGTTGGGCGAGAAGACGGCGCTGGACGCGCCCGCAGACAGCGATGTGGCGCGCTGGGCCTCACCGCCGCCGGCGATGTCGAGCATGTAGATCTGGGCGGCGTCGTCACCCTCGCGCCTGGCCGAGAAGGCGATGCGGCGGCTGTCGGGGCTCCAGGCCACGCCGGATTCGGAGCCCTTGGAGAAAGTCAGCCGGCGTGGGGGCGCGGAGCCGTCGACGGGGGCGAGCCAGAGATCGGAGCTTTGGTCCTTTTCGTCGTAGGCGGGGTCGATGACCGGGAAGACGGTCCACTTGCCGTCGGGGCTGGCGACGGGCGCGCCGACGCGTTTCATGAGCCAGATACTTTCGTGCGTGGGCGGAGTTTTGGCGGTAAGGAGGGTGACGGAGAGGAAGAGAAGGGAGAGCTGGGGGCGCCGCATATTCTTGGAATATACCAGGAGGAGACGGTGTATCCTTTTGACTGAAGCAGCAAATGGGCGCCGGCGCGATTCTTGAACTCGTTGAACTCGTGAAGGAATACCCGACGCATCGCGCCGTGGGCGGCATTTCGCTTTCGCTGGAGCGCGGCGGATTTTATTCGCTGCTGGGGCCGTCGGGCTGCGGCAAGACGACGACGCTGCGGATGATCGCGGGTTTTGAGACGCCGACCGCGGGCGAGGTTATCCTGAGTGGCATCCGGGTGAATGAGCTGAGGCCGTATGAGCGCAACGTCAGCACGGTTTTTCAGAGCTATGCGCTCTTTCCGCACTTGAACGTGCGTGAGAACGTGGAGTTCGGGCTGCGACGGCAAGGCGCGGCCGACGCTCAGCGCCGCGCGGGCGAGGCGCTGGAGCTGGTGCAGCTTACCGGCAAAGAAACGCGCCGGCCGGCACAGCTTTCCGGAGGAGAGAAGCAGCGCGTGGCGCTGGCGCGGTCCCTGGTGGTCCAGCCCGACCTGCTGCTGCTGGACGAGCCGCTGGCGGCGCTGGATCCGCGATTGCGAAAGCAGATGCGGACGGAGCTGAAGCAGATCCAGACGCGCGTCGGCACTACGTTTCTCTTCGTGACTCACGACCAGGAAGAAGCGCTCTCGCTTTCGGACCATATCGCCGTGATGAACCAAGGCCGCATCGAGCAGTTCGGCACGCCTGAGGACGTCTACGTGCGGCCGGCGACCCGGTTCGTGGCCGGCTTTCTGGGCGGCGTGAACTGGATCGGCGGCGTAGGCGTGCGGCCGGAAGCGGTCGGGATCTCGGCCGATCATCCCAACAACGGCTGCCGGGCGTACGCGGCGACAGTCACCGGTTCCGTGTTCCTGGGAAATTGCGTGCAGGTGCAGGCGCGGCTGGCTTCCGGCGAACACGCGGTCGCCGAGGTGCAGCGCGCTCAAGCTGGTTTTCGCATCGGTGACGCCGTACATCTCTGGTGGCGTCCGCACGACGAGATGCCGCTCAATGACTGAGCTTCGATGACTGAAATACGCCTGCGCTTTTGGCTCCTGGCTCCGGCGCGCCTCACTCTGGGGCTGCTGTTCGCGGTGCCGCTGGCCATCGTCGGGGCGTACAGCCTGCTGACGCGCGGCGCTTACGGCGGGCTCTCCGCTCCCTGGACACTCGAGAGCTACGCGCGGCTGACCGATCCGCTCTACCTGGCGATTTTGATCCGCTCGCTGTGGATGGCGGTGCTGGCTACCACGCTGTGCCTGCTGCTGGGCTTTCCGCTGGCCTACTTCATCTCCCGCGCGCAGCGGTTTCGTAACCTGTATCTCCAGTTGGTGATCCTCCCCTTCTGGACCAGTTTTCTGGTGCGCACGTACGCCTGGGTGTTTCTGCTGCGCGATACGGGGCTGATCAACACGACGCTGGAGCGCCTGGGCCTGATCCACGCTCCGCTGCCGCTTCTCTATAACGACGGTGCGGTGCTGGTGGGGCTGGTGTACGGGTACCTGCCTTTCATGGTGCTGCCACTCTACGCCACCCTGGAGCGGATGGACCGCACGCTGCTGGAAGCCGCCGCCGACTTGGGCTCGCGGCCGTGGTCCACACTGTTCCGGGTGGTGATACCGCTGACCGCGCCCGGCATCCGCGCCGGCGCGATTCTGGTTTTCATCCCGTGCGTGGGCGCTTACCTGACGCCGGACCTGCTGGGCGGCGGCAAGACCGTCATGATCGGAAACCTGGTGCAGAACCAGTTCACGACCGCGCGCGACTGGCCGTTCGGCTCGGCCGTTTCCCTGGCGCTGATGGGCGTAGTTACGCTGCTGGTCTTCCTGTTCTTGCGGCGCGACACGGAGGCGCTGTGAACCGCGCTCTAGGCCTGTATGCGGCGTTGATTTACGCGTTTCTGCACGTGCCGCTTGTCATTCTGGCGGCTTTCGGATTCAACTCGTCCAAGTTCACGGTGTGGGAAGGGTTTTCGTTGGACTGGTATCGCGCGGTGTTCCGCGACTCTCACCTGGTGGAGGTCACCTGGAACAGCCTGGTCATCGCCGTCGCTTCCACCGTGCTCTCCACCGCGATCGGCACGCTGGCCGCTTACGCCATGTGGAAGCGGCAGGACCGCTTCGTCAACGGCTCACTCTATCTGTCGCTGGTGACGCCGGAGATCGTGATGGGCGTTTCGCTGCTGGCGCTGTTCCAGTGGATGTTCCGCTACTTGGGGCTGCACCTGGGAATGCACACGGTAATTCTGGCGCACGTGGCCTTTTCGATCGCCTATGTGGTGATCGTGATTTCGGCGCGGCTGCGCACGGTGGATGCGACGCTGGAGGAGGCGGCGCTCGATCTCGGCGCCACCGAGTGGCAGGCGTTCCGGCTGGTGACGCTGCCGGCGCTGACGCCGGGGATCGCGGCGGCGGCGTTGTTGGCGCTGACTGTCAGCTTCGACGATTATGTGATCACCAGCATGGTGGCGGGGGTGGACTCGGAGACGCTGCCGATGTGGATGTATGCCGTCGCGCGGCGTGGGGCGAACCCGACGCTCAACGCTATCTCCGCGCTGATCGTCACTTTCTTCGGTGCGCTGATACTGGCGTCGGAGCGTCTGCAGGCGCCGAAATGACGCGCCGGACTTTCTTTCTTTCGCTTTCGGGGCTGGCCGGGTGCACACGCGAGACGCGTCCGCGGTTGAATGTCTACAACTGGTCGAATTACGTGGCGGCGAACACCATCGCCAATTTCGAGCGTGAGTCCGGCGCGGAAGTGCGCTACAGCATCTACGAGAGCAATGAAGAAATGCTGGCCAAGGCCATGACCGGCAATTCCGGCTGGGACGTGGTCTTCCCCTCCAACTACCTGATCCAACCGATGCGGGAGAACGAGCTGCTGGCACCGCTGCGGCACGAGTGGCTCCCGGATCTAGCAAACCTCGACCGGCCTTTTCTTTCGCCCGGATGGGACCCGGAGCTGCGCTGGTCCGTGCCGTACATGATCGGCGCGAGCGGCATTCTCTACCAGAAGTCGCTGACGCCCACGCCGGCCGCCTGGGCCGATCTGTGGAGCGAGCGCGTCCGCGGGCGCATCACCATGCTCGACGATCCGGCAGAGGTGATCGGCGCGTGCTTGAAGAAGCTCGGGCTGCCGCTGAACTCGTGCGAGCCGGGGCATCTGGAACAGGCCCGGCGCGAGGCGATCGCGCAGAAAGGGCTGCTACGTGCGTACCTGAACGCCGAGGTTCGCGATCAGCTCGTGTCGGGCGACGTGCTGGCCGCGCAGTTGTGGGCCACCACGGCGCAGCAGGGCATCGACTCCGCGCCCGCGCTGGCGTTCGTTTACCCGAGGGAAGGCTTTGCGTTATACGCCGACAACGCGGTAGTGCTGCGCGAGTCGCGCCGTCAGGAACTGGCGCACCGCTTCGTGAACTATCTGCTGCGTCCGAAGGTGGCGGCCGACATCGTGGTGGAGACCAAAACGGCCACGGTGAACGCCGCGGCGCTGGCGATCCTGCCGGAAGGCATCCGCGCGAATCCCACGTTATATCCTTCCGCGGAGGTGATGGCGCGCGGCGAGTGGTTTGCTTCGCTGCCCGCGGCCGGCCAGCGCCTGCGCGATCGCCTGTGGACCGAGATCAAGGCGTCCTGATAGCATCAAACGGATCGGCACAATGGCCACCCCGGGCGGGATTACCTACGAGCAGTCGCTGGAACTGCGGCCGTCGAAGCTCGCCGAAGTGGTCGGCGGGGAGTTGCGGAACTACACGAAGCCGCCGAGGGAGCACGCCCGCGTGCTGGAATCGCTGCGCCACATTCTGTGGAGCCAGATCAACCGGCAGGCCGTGGATGTGTGGACGACGTCGTTTTCGCTGCTGATCCGTACGGAGCCCACGCTGACGTATCGCGAGCCGGACCTGGGGATGTTTACGAAAGCCAGCCGGACGCTGAGGGACCGCCGCTATATCTCATCCGCGCCGGAGCTGCTGGTGGAAGCGTTCCACGAGCATCCGCACAAGGGTCCACTCGACGAGCGCATCGCCGATTACGAGCAGGTAGGCGTCCCAGAAGTCTGGCTGATCGACGTGACCCAGGCCGAGTGGAAGCGGCTGCTGCGGAAGGATGGGCGGCTTGTGGAGACCGACACGCTCCGCACCGGGCTAGTGGCTCCGACGCTGTTTCCGACGGCGAAGGTGCCGCTGCTGACGCTGTGGGCCACGCTGGAGAAGGCGCAGATTGAGTCGGGGTACAAGTCGGTGCGGTAGGGCCTTGCGGCTGAATGCATTTAGCCTTCGTCCGCCCGGTCCTCGACAAACTCGCGCAGCCGGAGAAGCGCGGCATCCCACTGTGTTGAGATCGTGTCGATGTAGCGGCGGGCGTCCCCAAGACGCCGCTGATCCAATTGCCAGATGCTCTCGCGTCCGTGCCGCCGGCTGCGAACCAGACCCGATCCTTCCATGACGCGCAGGTGTTTGGTGATTGCCTGGCGTGTGACGTTGGAGCCCGCGGCGAGCTTGGTAATGGACATCGGTCCGTGGTCGCAGAGCCGGGACACAAGGCCCAGGCGGGTCTCATCGCCGAGGGCGGCGAAAAGGTGCGCCGAACCCTTCCGCGCCGTCCTGGCAGTCGAGCTACTGCTCATGGCTGAGGTACTTCTCGATAAGCTTGATCACCATGCTCCAGCCTCCCTCGTTGGCCGTAAACGCCTTCGCCCGGCGCGCGAGCGGAATCTGATCGAAGCCGGACTCGGTTACCGTCAGGAGAATGCCGTCCGCCGTTTCCTCGAGCGCGAAGGCCACGAGCGTCGTCGGCTCGGCGGAGTAGTCTACGTGTTTCTCAACAGCATTAGGATGCCACCGGAAGGAGAAGAGGCGCTCCGGCTCCATCTGTTCGATCGTGATCTCGAACGGCATGCCCTCGTACGGCTTCTGGGCCGCGGCGACTTCGGGATCGACCTTGGTTGGTGAGATCACGCCGCGCATGCAGGCGCCCGGCGTGAAAGGGGCGTCGAACTTCATTCCGAACCAGGTACCGAATTCGGAGGAGTCCGACAGGGCGCGCCAGACCCGTTTCAGCGGCGCGCGCAGGAGAATCTTCTTTTCGATGCGATCGGTGTTCATGCAACCTCTCAGTTGCATGTTAACTCGAACGAAGAAAAGATGCAACCAAAAGGTTGCGCAATCTGCGCATTGTTGCAGCCGGTCCCGGCTGCCACGGCTGTGGTCGGTCCCGGCGCCTTTAACTGTGAAACGTGTGGTCACCTCCGCGATCTCGCTGAGGACAGAACCGTGCCGCAACACCGCTGCCGATAATCTTTCTCGCACCGGAAGTGTAAACAGCACACGCCGAACGATTTGTTCAAATGTTCAAACATCGCAGCGCCAGCGGTCGCACAATCATCGTTTACAGTCTGTTATCCGGCCTTTTCACGCTTATCAGGGTAGTGAGAAAGCCAGCGCCTCGCAATCCTGTACGCAGTAAGCGGGGAGCGGCCTTCGAGCTAGTTGTGGGCCTCAAAAACCTCAGCTGTTCTTAACGTCAGAAAAACACATAGAACTGGAGAACCCAAAAAATGAATCCTGGTCAACCCAAAACAACCGCGCGAGCTCTTAGGCTGTTCGTAGTCGCTCTCGTGCTCGGATGCGCATTCGGCACGGTCGCCCACGCGCAGGTTACGCCCCCCGCCACGCCTCCCCTCATCACACCACCGGCGGGAAACTCCGCATTTCTCGTTGGTCATGCGGTGGGGACTCAAGGCTATATTTGCCTGCCCACGGCCCCGGGCGCTTCCACCGCTTCCTGGACCGTCAAGGCCGCCCGCCCCGAAGCCACGCTTTTTCAGAGTTTCTTCGGGCAGGACTTCCAGATCATCACCCACTTCCTCAGCCCCAATCTAAACCCAAACGACCCTGATCTCCCGATACCTTTCGGCAGCGCGACGTGGCAGAGTTCCTTCGACAGCAGCAGGGTGTGGGCGCAGGTCCTGAATAAGAATACGATCCCCGCCGGCTCCGACCCGAGTAGTTGCCCGAATACCGGCGCGATTGCCTGCCTCTTACTGCAGACGGTCGGTTCGCTACAGGGGCCAATGGGCGGTAACTTCCTGAGCAAAACCACCTTCATCCAACGCTTGAACACGAATGGGGGATCTGCTCCCGACGACGGCTGCTCTTCCTCCGAAGATGTGGGCAGTCAAACTCTCGTGCCGTACACCGCCGACTACTACTTCTACCGTAAGGACAAGTAACTTCAGTCCTCTTTCACCGAAAGCCGTGTCGCGCACGCGGAGCAGCTCAAGCGTCAGCCCTCTTCGCGTGCACGCCCGGCCGGCGCGCTTTCCCGGCAACCTTATAATAGAAGTTACTGTGAACAGCAAGACCTTTTACATCGAGACCTTCGGGTGTCAGATGAACGCGCATGACTCTGAGAAGGTGGTCGGCACTCTGCTGACGCAGGGCTACACCCAGGTGGAGACTCCGGCCGCGGCGGAGCTTGTGCTCTACAACACGTGCAGCATCCGCGACAAGGCTGAACAAAAGGTCTTCCACCGCCTTCAGCAGTTCAAGCGGGACGCCGGGAAAGGGAAAATCTTCGGCGTGCTGGGCTGTGTCGCGCAGCAGGAGGGCGAGCGCATCTTCGAAAAAGCCCCGCACGTCTCGCTGGTGGCCGGGTCGGCCAGCTACACCAGGCTGCCGGAGATGCTGGTGCAGCTCGAAGCGGGCAACGGCCGCGTCACCGGCTTGTCCCTCGATACGGACGAGACTTTCGACACGCCCTTCACGCGCCGCGACAATCCGCACCGAGCCTACATCACCATCATCGAGGGCTGCGACAAATCCTGCGCCTATTGCGTGGTGCCGTTCACGCGCGGGCCGGAGCGCAGCCGCACCAGCGAGAGCGTGCTGGCGGAAGCGCGCCGGCTGGCGGAATCCGGTTATAGCGAGATCCAGTTGCTGGGCCAGAACGTCAACAGCTACCGGGATCCGTCGGCCACGGGCTGGGACTTCGCGCAACTGCTGGCCCGCGTGGGCGAGATCCCGGGCATCCGCAGGGTGCGGTTCACCACTTCGCATCCACGCGATTTCGTCAAAGAGATTATCGACGCCATCGACGCCAACCCGGTTCTCTGCAACCATGTCCACCTGCCCGTGCAGTCCGGCTCCTCCAGCGTGCTGAAGGCCATGGAGCGGCTCTACACGCGCGACGAATACATGCGCCGCATCGAGTGGATGAAGCAAGCCCGCCGCCCCATCGCCATCACCACCGACATCATCGTCGGCTTTCCGGGCGAGACGGAGAAGGACTTCGCGGACACACTCAATCTGCTGGACCAGGTGGAATACGACAGCCTGTTCAGCTTCAAATACTCGCCGCGTCCGAACACCGCCGCGCTGGCCATGGACGACCACATTCCTGAGGAGGAGAAGACCCGCCGGATCATGATCGTCCAGGAGAAGCAGCGCGCCATTCAGATCCGCAAGAACTCCGTGCTGGTGGGCGCGGTGGAGGAGGTGCTGGTGGAAGGCCGCAACCAGGCCCTGGGACAGTGGATCGGCCGCACGTCACAGAACCGCACCCTGAACTTCCAGCATCCGGAAACTTCCGAATCGCTGCTGGGGACCTACCTGCCGGTGAGAGTGACGCGCGCGGGCCCGAACTCGCTGGTTGGCGAGTCGCTGGCGGTGAACTGATGTGCGGCTGGTGTAATTGCGGCATGGTGTGATCGAGCATGGTGTAATGAAGAAGGGAAGGAGGGCGCACGCATGGAAATGGAAATGAAGATTCGCGGCCTGATGATGGATCCGGTCACGAACATGCCGATCGTCATATTGAAGGACATCAACGGCAACAGCGTCTTGCCCATCTGGGTCGGCATCTACGAAGCCAACGCCATCGCCCTCGAAATCGAAAAGGTCACCACGCAGCGGCCCATGACGCACGATCTGATCAAGACGCTGCTGCTCGGCCTGAACACGGGGATCCGGAAAGTGGTGGTCAGCGAACTGCGTGACGACACGTTCTATGCGGTGATCTGGCTGGAACGGGACGGCGAGCTGATCAGCGTGGATTCACGGCCGTCCGACGCGCTGGCGCTTGCATTGCGCCTGGATTGCCCCATCTACGTCGAAGACGCGGTGCTCAAGTCCTCCAAGCTCTCGGCCTCCACGGCCGACAAGATCAACAATGAGGAACTTCGGCGCTGGCTGGAAAATCTGAACGACGAGGACCTCGGCCGTTACAAGATGTAGGGTCGCATGACCGCGAAGCTGGAGCGGCTTGTGGAGGCCGGCATACAACTAGTGCCCGCCGAGGGTGTGTCTACGCATTTCGTATTCCTGCGGGATGAGTTCGTCGCCCTGGTGGAGCGGAAGAGCGACGGCTTCGGCGGAATCGGAGCGCCGGGACTGCTCACCGCGCACGGTATCGCGATGCTGGTCTGGCGTGGCGGTAAAGCGTTCTTCGTGGCCAAGGGTCATGAGCAGGAAGCCAGCGCGGATCAGGTGGAAGCGCTGCGCCGGTTTTCGGCGGACCTCGCGGGTGCATTGAGCGCATGACTGTCGGGACTTCATTCCATGACTGAGTGGATCGCTGAGCCGGTTCTCGCGTTCGGACTCGTCTTCCGCAGCGACGCTCCACACGAATTCTGTGGCGCACACAGCATCCAGGGCGCGATTTGCCCGCACTGCGCGAAGCCGTTGTTGAAGCTACTCTCGCTCGACGCGACGGATCCGCGGCTGGAGTTGCGCGGCGCCGTCGTGGGACGCTTGCCGCTTCTCTACTGCTGGTCCTGCCAGCCTGAAGGCAAGCCATTTTACTATCGGGCGGAGCCGGCGGGCGGCGTCACGATCCTGTCTCGCAATGGCAAGGCGCAAGGGCCGGCACGGCCTGACGCGTTCCCGCTGGAGCAGGCCGACCTGAAGCCGGTTCCGCCGGACGATCAGCGCTACCTGAGGTTGTGGCAGGAAGGCAACATGACCTGGGAGATTCCGGATGACCTGCTGGAGCCGCGGCACCAGGTGGGCGGCGTGCCGTTTCTGGTGCAGTCGCTGGACACGGTTGGCTGCCCGCGCTGCGAGCAACCCATGCCGTTTCTGGCGACGCTGGCCGGCGACGTGGAGGATGGAATTCAGGTGGTGTTTCACTACTGCCGCCGCTGCGCGGTGGTGTGTGCCTATCATTTCGCCGTCTGAGCAGAGCGGGGATTCTGCGGGAGAATAAAAAGATGACCCCTGCGTCGATTGGATCAAAGATGGATCAGGGCGAGACTCTCGTCCTGCGATCCGAACTGGTCAGCAGGCGCCGCAAGCTGGAATCGGCGGCCGGCCTCGCCCCGCAAGCCGCCGAATTACGCCGCCTGCTGGAGCAGGTGGATTCGGCGCTCGACCGGATGGACCGCGGCACCTATGGCATTTGCGACGTTTGCCACGATCCCATCGAAGTGGACCGGCTGGAGGTCGATCCGCTGACGCGCGTCTGCCTGGATCACCTGGACCCGGAGGAGCGGCGCGCCCTGGAGGACGATCTCGATCTCGCTTTGCGCATCCAGAAGACCCTGCTGCCGAGCCGGAATCTGGACGCGGGCGGGTGGCGGGCGCACTATCATTACCAGCCCGCCGGGCCTGTGAGCGGCGATTACTGCGACCTCATCCTCTCCGACGGCAGCCTCTTTTTCATGGTCGGCGACGTGGCAGGAAAGGGGGTGGCGTCGTCCCTGCTGATGTCGCATCTGCATGCCATCATTCGCAGCCTGCTCTCGATCGGGATGCAGGTGGCGCAATTGATGGAGCGCGCCAACCGGCTGTTCTGCGAGAGCACCATGCCGGCTCATTACGCCACGCTGATCTCCGGGCGCGCGACCGCCTCGGGGGAAGTGGAGCTGTGCAACGCCGGGCACTGCCGCCCCGCCGTCGTCCGGCGCGGCGGAGTGGTAACCATCGACTCGGGCGGCGTTCCTCTGGGTTTGTTCTACAACGTTCGCTACGCTCCTCAAAGTTTTCAGTTGGAGCCGGGCGATCTGTTGATTCTCTATACGGACGGCGTGTCGGAAGCCGGCGATCCGGCCGGCGCCGAATATGGGGAGGATCGCGTGCTGCGCGTGGCGGCGGGTTGTCACCGGCTCCCGGCCGAAGCCGCCGCCCACGCGTTCCTGGAGGACCTGACGGCGTTCCGCGCCGGAGCGCGCCAGGCTGACGACTTGACGCTGATGGCGATTCAGCGCGGCGACAGCGCCCGCTGAGCCGGATCGCTCATCGCGGTTTCACTGACATCCAGCCACTTCAGGCCGCGCAGTGATTTCAGCGCCGGCGCGGCCGCGTCGTCGATCTTCTTCGCCTTCCAGAGGCTCAATTGCTCCAGCTTGGGCAGCGCCGCCAGCTTCTCCACGCCTTTGGCCGTGACCTGCGTGCCGCTTAGGTCCAGCGAGCGCAGATTCTTCAACGCAAGCAGCTTCTCGATCCCCAGGTCGGTCACGCGGCTGCCGCCGAGATTCAGATCTTCCAGCTTTTCCAGCGCGGCGATGGTCTCCAGCCCGTTGTCGGTCAGCGCGGCGAACCAGAGGCCGGAGTCGGTCCGCTGAGAGCCGCTCAGGTCGAGGTGCGTGAGCTGCGGAAGCTGTTTAAGAAAAGTCAGGCTGGCGTCGTTCATCTTGTTTCCGCCGATAGCCAGCCGCTTCAGCCGGGGCAGGTTCGCCAGGTAGTCCAGACCGACGTTGGTGATTTCGGCGAAGCCGGCATCGAGCGAAACCAGCGATGCGATGTGCGAGAGATGCTCCAGTCCGGTGTCGGTGATTTTCGTGCCGCGCACGTCCAGCACTTGCAGGCTTTGCCAGCTTTTCAGGTGCGCCAACCCCTCGTCGGTTACGTGCTCGGCATAGCGGAGGTTTAGCTCGCGGATGCCTTTGGCGGTTTTCAGACGCTCCAGCCCCAGGTCGGTGATGTGTGTGTACGACAGATCCAGTGCGCGTAGCGTGACCGATTTCGACAGGCGCGACAGGTCGCCGTCGGTCACCCAGGACCGCCGCAAGTCGACGCCGGTCACGTTGCCGGCGCGGTCGAGCGTGACGGAGCCGCCCTGCGCCGCCACCCAGGAGGCCAAGTCCGCGTCCGGCGATACGGCGAGAAAAGCCAGCAGCAGAGTGGGAATCATTAGCTGCCCCTCCGCGTGGGCAGGCTGGAGTTGGGGTCCCAGACGATGCGGCAGTCAGGCAGCGCGCTCCGCAGGCGGTTGTACGCAGGTTCAGTCACCAACGTGTGGTAGAGGTTCAACAGCTTCAGTTTGGGGAAAGCCTTGAACTGGTCCACACCGGAGTCGGTGATGTTGCCGCTGTCCAGGCGCAGTTCTTCCAGCGAGCCGAGGTCCTTCAGCTTGGCGATGCCCGCGTCGGTCACCGCGGTGTAGTCCAGATTCAAACGCCGGAGCTTGGAGAGTCCGGCTAACGCATCGAGGCCGCCGTCGCCGAGGCGCGTCTTGATCATCGCCAGGGCGGTGAGCTCCTTCAGGCTGGCCAGCGCCGCGACGCCCTTGTCGGTGAAACGGCAGTAGCTGAGGTTCAGCTCGCGCAGCCCGGTGAGCTGACCTACATGCACTAGCGCGGCGTCGGTGATGTCGGTGCTGCCGAGATCCAGATATTCCAGCGCGGGCAGTTTCCTAAGCGCCGCTACGCCGGCGTCGGTGACTTCGGAAAAGCTCAGCGTCAGGCGCTTCAGCCCGTGAATGGAGGTGAGCGCCTCCACTCCTTCGTCCGTCAGCGAAGTCCCGGAGAGATTCAGCTCGGCCAGTTCCTGGAGCGGCGCAAGGTGCTTCAAGCCCGGCCCGCGCACCAGGGTGTTCGCCAGCTTCAGGACCCGCAGGTTCTTCAGGGCGGCAAGTCCAGCCAGACCCGCGTCCGACACCGTCGTGTTGCTGAGATTCAGCTCAAGCAGCGTGGCGAGGCTCCCGATTTGTTTCGCGGCGACGTCTCCTACTTCCGTGGTAGAGAGATCCAGCCGCTCGATTCCGGCGATGCCGGCCAGCTTCGCGGTCTGCGCGTCGGTCACCGGCGTCGCGGCCAGGCTGACAGAGCGGTCTTCGACGCGTCCGCCTACGGCGCGTACCCAGTCCGCCGCGGCCCCGCCTGCCGGAGCAGGCACGGCTCGCGCCACGGACGAATCCAGGAACATCACGCTGCACTGCGGCAGGCGGGTCTTGAGTCCGTCGATTCCGGCGCGCGTCGCCCGCGTGTAGCGAAGGTCGAGCGAGACGAGCGATTTCAGGCCGCGCAAGCGTTCCAGGCCCGCGTTCGTCACTTTCGTGCGGTACAGGTTCAGCTCTTCCAGGCGAGTCATGCCGTGCAGATTGTCAAGGCCCGCATCCGACACCGATCCGCCGAGCAGATTCAGCTTGCGCAGATTGACCAGGCCTTTGAGCGTGGCCAAGCCGGCGTCGCTGACCTTCAATCCATACAGATCCAGCTCGGTCAGGTTTTTGAGATCGCGGAGATTCTGCAGGCCTTCATCGGTAACAAAAGTGTCCTTGAGATACAGCTTCTCCAGTTCTTTCATTCCAGCGAGGCTCTTAGCGCCGCTGTCGTCGAACGGGGTGTAGCTCAGATCCAGGTAGCGCAGATGCACGAAGGGCTTCAGGCTCTCGCCCTTGATGCGGGTCTGCGCCAGACGCATTTCTGTAATCTGCGTCAGCGGAGCCAAGTGCGACAGCCCCTTGTCCTGCACGTTAATGTTGGTGAGAAAGTGAAGGCTGAAGTGCAGGCGGGCAAGCTCTTTCAGCCCGGCGAGCGCTTTCAGCTCTTCGTTTGCGTCAAGGTTGCTGCCCGCGCCGGGATTCCAGCTTGGGCCGGGGAGGAACAGTTCGCGCAGGCCGGTCAGACGGCCGATCTTGGCCAGTTCCACCGGGTCCAGCAGCGTCCCGACCAAGTTTGCCGAGCGCACGCGCAGGTCGCCGGCCGGAAGGTCGGTCTGACGTGTGATCACGCGGGGGCCGCCGTCCACCATTACGCTGCCGCCGATGCGGAGGATCCACTCGGCCACTTCGCGCTCGGTTGGATCGGCCGCCCGCGCTTGGAACGCCGCCAGGGTGAACACAAAAAGTGCGACGCGACGCATGGGTATGCTTCCACTTTATCAGGCTGAGCCTGCGCGCGAGTATGCTGCAATAAAGCCTATGCAGCCTGAGGAATTCCGCAAATACGGCCACGAGGTGGTGGACTGGATCGCCGATTACCTGGCGCACTCTGAGCGCTACGCGGTGCTTCCCCAGGTGACACCGGGGGCGCTGGTGGACGCGCTTCCGGCGCGCGCGCCTGAAGCGGGCGAGCGGATGGAGGCGATTCTGGCGGATTTTCGCGAGAAGATCCTGCCGGCTACCACGCATTGGAATCACCCCGGCTTTCACGCTTTCTTCTCCACTACGGCGACCCCGCCGGGCATCCTGGCCGAAATGCTGATCGCCGCGCTCAACGTCAACGGAATGATCTGGAAATCGTCCCCGGCGGCCACCGAACTGGAACAGGTGACACTGGACTGGCTGCGCGACTGGATCGGCCTGCCGCCGCAGTTCGGCATCATCTACGACACAGCTTCGGTGAGCACCATGCACGCTATCGCCGCCGCGCGCGAGGCGAAGGACCCGGAGGTTCGCGCGAAGGGAGGCTCCGGGGACCTGGTTCTCTATACCTCCGAGCACGCCCACTCCTCGGTGGAAAAAGGCGCAATCGCGATCGGCGTGGGCCAACAGAATGTGCATAAGATTCCCGTGGACGCCGACTTCCGCATGCGGACGGACGCGCTGGCGGCGGCCGTCGAGAGCGACCTGGCGCGCGGCCTGCGCCCATTCTGCGTGGTTCCCACCGCCGGAACCACCTCCACCAGCAGCATCGATCCCGTGCCCGCGGTTTGCGATATCGCCGAGCGCCACGGTCTATGGGTCCACCTGGACGGAGCCTACGGCGGCACGGCGGCGGTGGTGCCCGAATACCGCTGGGTGCTCGACGGCGCGGATCGGACGGATTCGCTGGTCATCAATCCGCACAAATGGCTGGGCACGCCGATCGACCTAAGCGTGCTGTACACGCGCCGGCCCGAGATCCTGCGGCGGGCGTTCTCGCTGATCCCCGAATACCTGCGCACGGCCGAGGATCCGCGCGCGCTTAACTTCATGGACTACGGCGTACAACTCGGCCGGCGCTTCCGCTCGCTGAAGCTTTGGTTCGTGATGCGCTACTACGGGCATCAGGGCATCGCGGCGTACATCCGCGAGCACATCCGGCTTGCAAGCGACCTTGCGTCCTGGATCGAGGCCGACTCTCGCTTCGAGCTTTGCGCGCCGGTTCCGCTGTCGCTGGTGTGCTTCCGCCAAAAGGGCTCGGACGCGGAGAATCAGGGCCTGCTGCAGAAGATAAACGCCACCGGCAAAGCGTTCCTTTCCCATACTGTGCTGAACGGACGATTCGTCCTGCGCTTCGCCATCGGCAACTTCGCCACCGGGCGCGCCGACGTGGAACGGGCCTGGAAAATCATCCAGGATTCGCATTTTTCCTTGACGTAGTTCGATCTTTCTATTATTGTGGAAATATGAAAGAGCGCAAGGAGCCTGACGTCGCGCGGTACGCCGACATGTTTGCGGCGATGGGCTCGGAAGCGCGGGTGCGTATCGTGCGCCTACTGCTTTCGGCGCATCCGGAGGGTTTGGTGGTGGGCGACATACAAAGCGAGCTCGGCATCCCGGCGTCCACGCTGTCGCATCATCTGGAAAAACTCAAGAACGAGGAGTTGGTTACGGTGCGGCGGGACCGCCAGTTCCTCTGGTACGCCGCGAACGCGGATGTCTTGCAGGAGCTGCTCGGTTTCCTTTACGCCGAATGCTGTTCCCGCAGCAAGGCGGTGGAACCGGCTTCATTCGTGACCATCGGCAAGGCTGGAGCAAGATCATGAATATCAAAGAAGTGGTAAAGGAAAGATACGGCCAGGCGGCCCTTCGCGTGAACTCCGGCGGCAGTTCCTGCTGTGGGGCCAGCGCCGCCTCGTCCTGTTGTAACGATCCCATTACGGGTGACCTCTACAACGCCGAGCAGGCCGCGACCATCCCGGAAACTGCGCTGCTGGCATCGCTCGGCTGCGGCAACCCTACGGCGCTGGCGGAGCTGAAGCCAGGAGAGACTGTGCTGGATTTGGGCTCCGGTGGAGGCATCGACGTGCTGCTGTCGGCGCGCCGCGTAGCGCCGGGCGGAAAAGCGTACGGCCTGGACATGACCGATGAGATGCTGGCGCTGGCGTGCGAGAACCAGCGGAAGTCCGGAGTGCAGAACGTCGAGTTCATGAAAGGAGAGATCGAGCATATCCCGCTACCCGACAATTCGGTCGACGTGATCATCTCCAACTGCGTGATCAATCTTTCGGCGGACAAGGACCGTGTGCTGGCGGAGGCGTTCCGCGTCCTGAAGCCCGGCGGCCGCTTCGCCGTTTCCGACGTGGTGGTGCGCGGCGTGGTTCCGGCCGAGGTCCGCAAGAACGTCGAGCTGTGGATCGGCTGCGTGGCGGGTGCGCTGGAAGAGAAGGAGTACAGCGGCAAGCTCGCCGCAGCCGGCTTCAGTGACGTAAGTGTGGAACCCACTCGCGTTTATCGAGTTGAAGAAGCCCGCGAATTTCTCAGCGGAGCGGGACTCGACGTGGACGCCATCGCTGCGGCGATCGACGGAAAGTTCATGAGCGCCTTCGTCCGCGCCCGGAAGCCATGGCCGAGCGCGTTTTGATCCTCTGCACCGGAAACTCCGCGCGCAGCCAGATGGCGGAGGGATTGCTGCGCGCGATGGGCGGTGAGCGATTCGAGGTGGAAAGCGCCGGAGTGCGCCCGAGCGGCGTCCGCGCGGAGGCGATCGAAGCGATGCGCGAGATCGGCATCGACATCTCGCATCACCGCTCGAAGTCTGTGGATGAGTTTGTGGGCCAGCCCTTTGATTACGTGATCACGGTGTGCGACCACGCCAGCGAGCACTGTCCCGTGTTCCAGGCGTTCACGCAGCGCATCCACTGGAGCTTCGAGGATCCGGCCGCGGTGGAAGGTCCCCCGGAGGTACGCCTGGCTGCGTTCCGCCGCATCCGCAACGAGATTCGAGAGCGGTTGCGGGGCTTCCTTAGGTGAAGACTTCGACGCGGGTCTGGATCTCTTCGCGCGGGATCAATGCCGACCAGTAGGCGACCACCTCGCGCACCAGAGGACGTCCTTCGCCGAAGCCGGTCGCGCCGGGCGGGCCGTTGAGCACCAGGGGAATCAGCTCCCGCGTGAATCGGTCGACATCCTTACGGTCCTGGCCGCGCACGCCCATGCGGATCTGTACTTCGGGCGGATCGCCCGGCGGCGCGGCAGCCGGTCCATGGCAGGCGTTGACGCCGAAGAACTCGGTGTAGATTTCTTCGAAGCTCAAGCCCAGCGCTTGAAGGCGTTCGCGCACGATCATGTCGGCGGCTTGCGCTTTTTCGAGCGCCTGCGGCCAGCTATAGACCAGCGTCCCGATTGCTTTCCACCCGCTCGAATAGCTGATGGAGAGTTTCAGCGTCGGAGGGCGCTCGCTTCCCCGGATGCCGCTGAGGCGTACGCGCTCCGGCCCGACGTCTTCGATGCGGATGGTGGTGAAATCAGCGATGCAGTCCGGCGTGATGTAGCGCTTGGGGTCGCCCAGCTCATACAGCAACTGCTCTTTCACGATATCGGAATTGACGCGGCCGCCGGTGCCGGGATGCTTAGTGATGCAAAACGCGCCGTCGGGCTCGGCTTCGATGATCGGGTAGCCGACGTTCGCCATGTCCGGAATGTTGCGCCAGTCGACCTGCGAATTGCCGCCGGTGCATTGGGCTCCGCATTCCACGATGTGGCCGGCGATGGTTCCGGCGGCGAGCTTGTCCCAGTCCTCGGGGCCCCAGTGAAAGCGGTGGATCATCGGCGCCAGCGCAAGGCCGGTATCGGTGGAGCGGCCGGCGATGACGACGTGCGCGCCCGTGGCCAGCGCCTCGGCCAGCGGAAATGCGCCGATGTAGGCGTTCGCGCTTTGGATCTGTCCGCGAATCTCGCGGATCGGACGTCCCGTGTCCATATCGCGCATCTCATAGCCCTTGGCCAGAAACTCGTCCAGGCGCGAAAAGACATCGTCGCCGTGCACCACCGCGACTTTGAGCCCGGGGGCCGCGGCGAGCACGGCTTTCGCGCAGGCCACGGGATTCACACCACCGGCGTTGGCCACCACCTGGATATGCCGTTCGGCGAGCCGTTTCGCCAGCCGTCCGATCAGCGGCGGGAAATCGCGGGCGTAGCCGAAGTCCGGATTCTCCAGCTTCTGCTTCTGCAGAATCGACATGGTGATCTCGGCCAGGTAGTCGAGGATCAGGTAGTCGATAGGGCCCTGCTCCACCAGGCGGACGGGCGCTTCCAGCCAGTCGCCCCAAAAGCCTTGCCCGTTCGCGATCCGGATCATTCGCTCCTCCGCGCTACATCCAGGGCCAGCGCCAGCACTTGCCGCGTGTCTTTCGGGTCGATCAACGCATCGCAGTGTCCGCGCGCGGCGGCGTAACGCGAATCCAGCCAGCGCTCATAGTCGGCGCGGGTGCGCTCGATGGATTCCTTCAGATCATCCGGTAGCGGCTCGCCCGATTTCTTGAATTTCTCCAGCTCCACGGAAAACAGCGCCTGGACGGCCGAATCGCCCTCCATCACGCCGATGCGCGCGGACGGCCAGCTAAAGGCGAAACTCGGGTCGAAGCCCTGCCCGGCCATCGCGTAGTAACCGGCGCCGGAGGCGTGATTCAGCGTAATGATAATGCGCGGAACCGTCGCGCAGGACATCGACTCAACCATCTCGGCCCCGGCGCGGATGATGCCGGACGCTTCGGCTTCCGGGCCCACCATGAAGCCCGACACATCCTGCAGATAGACGATCGGCAGCCCGTGGCGCTCGGCGCTCTCGACGAAGTAGGACACCTTCCGCGCGGACTCCGTGTAGATGATGCCGCCGATCCTGGGACGCCCGTCGACTTTCAGGAAGCCGCGCCGGTTGGCGATTACGGCAACGGGACGGCCCTCCAGCCGCGCATTAGCGCACAGCATCTCCGGCGCGTGCTCGGGTTGAAACTCCAGGTAGCCTTCGGCGTCAAACACGCGCGCCAGAATTTCCTCGATGTCGTAGGGCAGGCGGTGATCCGGCGGCAGGATGCCGTAGATCTCATCGACGGCCTTCGCGGGCGGCGACGGCGTTCCGGCGGGAGCCGCGCTCGAAGGCAGATCCAGAAAGCGCTCGCGGATCAGGGCCAGGCATTCCTCGTCGTTCTTGGCGCGGTAATGCGCCACGCCGCTGGTGCGCGTGTGCATCTTGGCTCCGCCGATGGCTTCCGAATCCGCCTCCAGCCCGGTGGCGCCCTTCACCAGGTTGGGTCCGCCCAGCCCCATGAAACTGGTGCCGTCCACCATGATGATGAAATCGCTCAGCGCCGGCAGGTAGGCCCCGCCCGCGATGCACGGTCCCATCACTGCGGCGAACTGCGGCACATGCAGCTTTTTCCGCATCAAGGAGTTGTAGTAGAAAATCCGGCCCGCGCCGTATTGTCCTGGAAAGATGCCGTCCTGATACGGCAGGTTCACCCCCGCCGAATCCACCAGGTAGACGATTGGCGTGCGGTTGCGCATGGCGATTTCCTGCGCTCGCAGGATCTTGGTGATGGTCTCCGGCCACCATGCGCCGGCTTTCACCGTGGCGTCGTTGGCCACCACCACCGCCGGACGGCCGTGGACTTTCCCGATGCCCGTCACGACTCCCGCTGCGGGCGCCTGCCCTTCGTACCGGTCATACGCGATCAGCAGGCCGATCTCTTGGAACAGCGCTTCCGGGTCCAGGAGCTTCGCGATGCGCTCCCGCGCGGTCAGCTTGCCGCTTTTGTGCTGGCGCTCGATCCTGGCCGCTCCGCCGCCTTCACGCAAGCGCGCTTCCAGCCGCTGGATCTGTTCCACCAGGTGCCGCATGTGGCTAGCGGCGGCAAGTGCCTGTTTCAAGCGGCTAGCGCCCTCCCTCGCGATACCAGCGGGCGACCACGTCCATGGCGGGCTTGCGCCAGGGCGAATGCGAGAAGTCACGCTCGCCGCCGCCGCCGTTGGTCCCCACCTTCCACCAGTAGACGCCGTAAAACCAGGGCTTGGAATAGAACGCGCGGAAGACGGCCTCGTAGGCGCGCGCCTGGTCCGCGCCGGACCACTCGCGGTAAGTTTCGTCCCACGGTGCTCTGTGCGGATCTTTCAAGCTGGCGAAGCCGGCCTCGGGGAAGATCACCGGCTTCTGATAGCGCCGCTGGACGTCCTCCACTTTCCTGAGCGCCTCTTCCGCGGAATAGCCGTCGGAGAGCGGATAGTAATTGTTCAGCCCGATGAAGTCGAGCGCGTCCCAAAATCGCACGCTCTCGAATTCCTCGCCTTGCGTCGCCGCGTAGACCAACGGCCCGGGATAGATCTCGCGCACGCGCCGCACAATCTTGCGCCACTCGCCGTCAAACATCGCCATGTGCCGCAGCTCCACGCCCACGCAGTAGATATCGGCGTGCATCGCGGCAGCCAGCTTAGCGAACGATTCGGCGAATCTCACGTAGTTGGCGAACCACTGCGACCGGTCGTCCGCGTTGTCGAAGCGGACCACGCCAGGAAAGCCGCCTCGGCCCAGCCAGATCTGCGGCTTCAACATCACCCGCATTCCGCGGGCCCGCGCCAGCCGCGCCACCACCTCTATGTCCTCATGGCTTTCGAAGCGATTGTTCTCCCAGCGTATAGCGAGGTCCTGGGCGTGACGCATGAAACCGTAGGGCACCAGGGCGATGGAATCCACGCCCTGCGCGCGCAGGTCGTCGAGCATCTTCGCCGCGTAGTCCGGGCGATAGCCAACCGGCCCTTCCGCGGTGAAATTCACGCCCTTCTGGAAGAACAGCTTCGGATAGGGCTGCGACGGATCGGCCGCCGGCAACTGACGACGGACGGCCTCGACGGAAGTTTTGCGCTCGGCTTCGCGTGCTTCGCGCAGCCGGGTCCCGGTGGCGTGCCCGAACCCAGCGGTCAGCGCAGACACCAGAACACCCACCGCCACAGCCCGCCAGGCTGGGGACGCGAACTCGGCGATTCGTGCGCGACGCGGTAGCGATGCCGCAATCAACGACGCCAGCAAAGCCGGCAGCGCCCAGGCGCCGATCATGCGCGCGTTGGGCGCGGACAGCCAGAGGAAAAGGCAAACCGGCAGAATGAAACCCGCGGTTAGAAGACCCAGCCGGCGCGGGTAGCCGCCCTCGTCGTGCTGCGTCATCCGCCACAGTCCGGCAATCAGCACCAGCGACGCCGCCACCAGCGCCGCCCATTGCGGAGGCCGCCCGAACAACGCCCCGCCGATCGGCGTCCGCAGTGCGACGTGTCCCAGCGAGGCCACGAACAACCCGGCCAGCGGATGCGGCCGCGCAAACCATCCGGCCAGGGCCGCGGCCAGCATCACCGCCACCGTCAATTCGGAATACATCGCCAGCCGGCTGACGCCCACAAACAGCGGCGACACCCAGACCAGCTTCCACGATTCGGCCGAGAATCCGTCGGCCAGCAGCGGCGGCAGGCCGAACACCACGGCCATGGCCAGCCAGTAGGCGGGATAGAAGAAGGCAGCGCAACTGAGCGCCCGCTTGAAGGTCGGCACATTCACCTCAATACGGACTGATCGCCTGCGGCTGGTACGCCGGCTGCCGGGCCTGCTTGCCCAGTATCCGCGTGACTTCCCTCTTCAGGGGACCCACCGCTTTCGCGTAGATCATCTTGTAAGCCTTGCAAAAATAATCCAGATCTTCAAAGCGGCCGTACTGGCCGTATCGCAGCTTGGGGCAGCCACCGTGGCAGATCGGTGCATAATCACAGACTTTGCAGTCGGCGTGCTCCAGCGACTTAGTGGCGGCGAAACTCATCCGGCTCTGCCGCCGCGCGATCTCGGCCCAGGAATCGTCCATCAGATTGCCCAGTTTCCAATGGCCTTCGACGAAAAAATCGCACGGGTACACGTCGCCGTTGTATTCCACCACGGCGTAGCTGTCGCAGCTTTCGTGCATCGTGCAGTTGCCCGGTTTCTGCCCTGCCAACGCCTCCGCGATGTTGTCGAAGAAGCGGATGCGCACCGATTTCCGGTCCGGCCACCACAGGTCGAACGTCTCGCAGAGAAAGCGGCCGTACTGCTCGGGCGTGATGGTGAAGGGCAGCGGATTGCCATCGGCGTCGAATTCGGCCAGCGGAATATATTGCACGTACTCCACGCCGAGCGAGCGGTAAAAGCGGTAAAGCTCCTTCGGCTTGTCCACGTTGGCCTGGCTGAGCACGCAGAGGACGTTGAATTCCACGCCCTGTTTTTGCATGAGCTGGAACGCGTCCATCACCTTTTTCCACGTGCCGCGTCCCTGCTTGTTAAAGCGGTAGAGATCGTTGGCCTCCTCCGGCCCGTCGAGCGACAGGCCGATCAGCCAGTGGTAGGCCTTGAACAGCTCGCACCAGCGGTCGTCGATCAGGGTGCCATTGGTTTGCAGCGCGTTCGATACATTCTGGCCGTTGCGGCCGATGCGCTGTTGCAGGGCGCACAGCTTCTCGAAAAACGCCGGGCCGGCCAGAGTCGGCTCGCCGCCCTGGAAGGCGAAGACGCTGTTCGGATAAGAGTAGAAGAGCCAGGAATCCACCAGCCGCTCCAGCGTCTCGTCGGTCATGCGGCGCGCGGGAAGGGCCTTGTAGGGGTCGGCCTCACGGTCCAGGTAGAAGCAATAGGCGCAATCCAGATTGCACACCGCCGAGGCCGGTTTGATCAGCAGGGAGGTGATGCGCGGCACCGGACCCGAAACAGTCGCCAGACTCGGACCGTTCAGGACGGTGAACCCGTTGGCCATGCCCAAAAGTGTAGCAAGGTTGTCCATACTAAGAGCTATGAGGGTCGCTGTTTTCGTGGTTGTTTTGTGGTGTGTCTTGTGGTGTGTTTTGCCGGCCGCCGGCGCACCGCAGCGCGGCTGTGTCGCGGGCGCGGTGGAAGTGGGCACGTTTCAGGTCATGGTGCAGAGCGGGGCCGGAGCCGCAAAGCTGCTGGCTCATCTCAACACCATCAAGCAGGGCTACAAGGTCATCTACAAGCCGGTGACGCTGCCCGCCGATCTCAAGAAGGAAGCCCGAGTGGCGCTGGTGCTGGCCCCGGCCGAAGGCGAGCCCACCGGTACCACTCCGCTGACGCTGTTGGAGCTGTACCCCGCCAACGCGCCGGCAGAATGGACCATCCCCAGCCGCGCCGGAGTCCTCAGCCTGATTTTCGGACCGCAGGGCCTGGACGAAAAGAAGGTGGCCAACATTGTGGCCCGCGACGAGGACCTGATCGCGCAGCTCGCCGACTACGCCGACCAGACGGCTCAGCTCGAGTCCACCATTCAGGCGCTGTTGACGCTGGAGGAGAACCCGGAACAATCCGACGAGGAAGTGGCGGCGCACCTCGGCGACACGCCTGTGGAGCAGGCGCTGCTCGCTTTGCTCCGCGCGCAGAATCCGTCGCTCTCCACCTACAACCCGCTGGCCGCGGGACGCCGCGCGCCGCCGGCGACCTTGATGGGCAAGGCCACCGAGGGCTTCTTCGACAACGCCGGAGGCATTGTCCCCGGCGGTGGAGTGCTGCCCGGCATCAAGGGCTACCTGTTCCCCGACACTGAGCTGCGCTCCACGTTCGCGCGTCGTACCGATACGGGCGAGATAACGCTCTGCGGCAAGCGCCGCGCTCTGCGATCTCGGACGAAGGTCGCTTATCTGTGGGCACATCGCGTGCCGAACACGGCCACGCCGGCGGCCAAGCTTGGCGCGACGGCGCACGTGGTCGCCGGTGAAAGGGCGCTGCTGCCGGTGAAGCCGGCCACGGCGTCGGCGTGGGAAGCGCTGGAGCGCGTGCGGTCCTGGGAACTGCAGCCGAAGCAAGGCGGGGCCGCCGTAGCCGCCGGCAGCGTGCAGGTCTCCGAGCCCGCCCGGTCCTTTTGGCTGGATCTCCGCAAGGCGAAGGTCGCGCCTGGGGCTTACCGCCTGGCGGGCAAGTGGGATTGGGAGGACTATTCGCTGGAGGGCGACGTGGAGGTCCATGCCGCGCCGGACCTCGCCAAAGCGCGGCTCGACCCATCCTCGCAGAGCCGCCTGGTGGTGGACAGCGGCGTGGTGCCAGTGAAGATCTCTGGCGCCGATTTCGAGTTTCTGGATAAGGCCGCCCTGGCCGGTCCCAAGGCCGTACCGATCGAGTTCCGCCTGCCCAACGGCAAGCGGGCCGGACCGCAGGGGAGCGTGACTGTCGAGATCGATACCGACTCGCTGCGGCCCGGCCACCCTGAAATTCGGCCCAACCGGCGCGGCCGGGGGGCTGGGAAGGTTTCTGTCCCCCCGCCTCCCCGCCCTCCCACGCG
>JACXTT010000709.1_pt1 | contig 56943 bp, 47 predicted proteins | sample 9270951 | NCBI WGS metagenome assembly JACXTT01 (sample SAMN15532306, study PRJNA645909) | rock metagenome | isolation source: weathered quartz diorite | place: Puerto Rico | collected 2017-06-21
GCCGCCACCGCGCCAGCCAGCGCCCAGGACGGCGCAGCGCTGCCGCCGCCCCGTTTCGACGACGCCAGCCTGGCCGCCCTGACCACCATGCCGAACGGCATCAGCTGCGAGTGCCCGCGCCACCTGGCCGACCTGCTGATGATGCTGGCCAGCTTCGAGAGATATAGCGGAGAGTGCGCCATTGGCGACCCGGCCGATGCCGCCCTGCACCGCGAACTGGGCATGGCCACCGGCCAGGCGCGGCTGTTACTGGAAAGCGCCCTCGAACGGCTGGCGCGCGCGGAAGGCTTGCCGCTGGCCGTCAGGGTTTGAGGATGGCGGCGCCGCGACTTCTCCAGCTCAATCCCGCCAAGCTGGTGCGCAGTAAGTGGACGGCGTGCACACCGGTCGACAAGGAAAAGCACTTCACGGTGGTCTCCCTGGTGCGGGACGACCCGGCGGCGCCGGTGGTGATGGTCACCATGGAGGCGTTGCACTCGGGACGCTGTTTTGACATGGCGTGGCGCGAGTTGCGCAATGCCACGGTGTGGCGCCAGGGCTGGACATGATCCCTATCGCTCCGGCACACACCGTGCGCCTGCTGCTGGGCGACCAGCTGAACTGCCGCCACTCCTGGTTCGACGTGGTCGACGACAATATCCTGTACGTGCTGATGGAAGTGCGCCAGGAACCGATTACGTGCTGCACCACGCGCAGAAAATCATCGCCATTTTCGCCGCCATGCGTGCGCTGGGCGAGAACCTGAAAGCGGCCGGCCACCGGGTCGCCTATCTGGCCATCGACGATGCGGCCAACCTGCAATCGCTGCCCGCCAACCTGGAAATGCTGCTGGCGCGCAGCGGCGCCAATCGCTTCGAATACCAGGAGCCGGACGAATGGCGCCTCGACCGCCAGCTGTTCGACTGGTGCCTGAGCCTGCCCCAGGACATTGCCTGCCTCATGGTCTCCAGCGAGCATTTTTATACCGCTCGCGAGGATGCTGCTCGCCTGTTCGAGGGCCGCCGCAAATGGCTGATGGAGCATTTGTACCGCCACATGCGTACTGCCCACGGGGTGCTGATGGATGGCGCCGGCCAGCCCGAAGGCGGCCAGTGGAATTTCGATCACGACAACCGCCAGAAGTGGCCCGGCCTGCCCGCCGCCCCGCGCGACATCCGCCCGCTGCACGACCACACGTCTCTGTGGTCGACCATCGAAGCGGCCGGCGTGAAAAGTTTTGGCGCGCCGCAGGCGGACCACATCCGCTGGCCGGTCGACCGCACCGAGGCGCTGGCGCAGCTGGCAGCGTTTATCGAGGAAGCGCTGCCGCACTTCGGCCAGTTCCAGGACGCCATGAGCAGCCGCGCCTGGCGCCTGTTTCACTCGCTGCTGTCGTTCTCGTTGAACGTGAAATTGCTCGATCCGCGCGAAGTGGTCGACAAGGTGGAAGCGGCCTGGCGCGCCGGCGCCGCGCCGCTGGCCGCCGCCGAAGGTTTCATACGCCAGATTCTCGGCTGGCGAGAGTATGTGCGCGGCGTCTACTGGGCCAAGATGCCCCACTACGCCGAGCACAATGTGTTCGGCCACCATGCCGACCTGCCGCGCTGGTTCTGGGACGGCGAAACAAAAATGCGTTGCATGGCCCACGCCATCGGCCACTCGCTCGACTACGCCCACGCCCACCACATCCACCGCCTGATGGTCATCGGCAATTTCGCCCTGCTGGCCGGCCTGGCACCGAAGCAGGTGCACGAATGGTATCTGGGCGTCTACATCGACGCCTTCGAGTGGGTCGAAATGCCGAACACCCTGGGCATGAGCCAGTACGCCGACAACGGCATGATGGCCACCAAGCCCTACGTATCGGGCGCGGCCTACATCGACCGCATGAGCGACTACTGCAAGGGCTGCCACTACGACAAGAAAGACCGGCTGGGCGAGCGCGCCTGCCCGTTCAATGCCCTGTACTGGGATTTTTTCGCGCGCAACGAAGAGCGCTTGAGCAGCAATCCTCGGATTGGCATGGTGTATCCGCAGCTGCGCAAGATGACGGTGGAGGCGAGAGAGGCGCTGGCGGAGAAGGCGGCCGCCTTGCGTGATGGGCTGGACGATTTGTAGGTGGACGGAGCGGTCAGCACGGCAAGCGCCGCTCTTGTTTGCTTTTACATCGAGCTCATGACGTTCATCGCGGCGTAGGTTGCGGAATCGTATTTAGCGCCTTGTAGTCGCGCACTTCGAATCCTTGCTGCCCCTCGACTGTGCCGTCATCGTACAGAAAGGCCATGTAAGAAACGGCAACCGGCGGGGCGTCTGGCGTGATTTTCACGCCGAAGAAGTGCAACACGATATTTTTTGGGCCGCAGACAAAGGCGTAGTTGCCGAAACTTGCAGTATGAATAAAATCGTGCCCCACTTTGGTCCGGGTGATGTCATGCGTTTCGCCGGCGACAATGAAGACCATGCGTTGCGCCTGCCTGTCCAGTTGCAAGGCGTATTGGCGGTTGTTGCAGTCGATTTTCTGTTCAACGACCGTATGGGCAATGATTTGCTTGTGGCTGAGGTGGAAGGTCGCGGTTCGCGTTTGCGCTGCAGCCTCCTGCATGGCAGACGCCGAGTTATCAACAGCCGGCGCCGCCTCGGCGCCTGCCATTGCTGCAAGTGAGCAAAGCAGGCCTGCAATTTCGATTTTCATGCGGTGGCTCCAGTATACGGCGTCGGGATGATTGAATCGTGTGGCGGACATCGAAAGCGTCGTTTACTGCCGCTTCAACTCGAACTTCGTTGTCAGCGGAAGTTCCACGTCGCGCACCTTATCCCGAAGCTTTAGTTCGATCGTCCATGTTCCCGGCGGATCGTCGGCGGCAGCGGCGAAGCCGAGCACGGTGGATGCCAGGTGGATCGCATGGGGGACACCGGCAACCGCTCCCGCATAGCACATCGTCTCTTTTTGTTCGTGGGCGACCTTGCCGGCCGGGTCGAGGATCCGGTAGGCGCAGCGCACATCGGCCTTGCCCTGCGGATCGAGCTTGGGGTTGGCGAAGAAGGTGAGGATGGTGATTTTCTTGTCGTAAGGGACCGTTTCCGCCATGGTGAAATGGGGCGCGGTGTCGGGCGGCGTATTCCATTTCTCTTTCCAGTCTTCATCCGTGGTCGCCAGCAGCATGCCGGAGAAGCCGTTCTTCGACAGCATCTCTTTAAAGTCGTTCGCGGGGAGTTGAGCGGATGACTTGCGTTTGAAAGTCCAACGGCCTGATGCCGGGCTGCTGAATTCATATTTGTCCGGCATCGCCTTGGAAAGAATCAGCGACAACCACAGTTTTTCTTGCTGGCTCAGGCCGCCTTCGAAATAAATATGTTCGAGAATCTCGCCGACCCGGCGATGTTGTTTGGCGTTTGACTCGAGCGACCACAGCGCCGCCTTGAAGACGGCCTCCTGCACTGCCTCGTCGCGGTCCTTGTCGGTCTTTTCGGATTTTTGGTAGCGCTCGATCGCGCCTGCATATTTGCCGTATTCGAGCGCGCCGACGATTTTACGGACGGGCTTTTCCTCGCCGCTGGCGAAAAAGGCAGCCCACAACAAATCCTGCGACGACGGCGATTGCATGTCGAGCGTGTCGAGGTCGACCGGCTTGCGGAGGTATTTGGCGGCGTCCGGCTGGCGACCGAGGTAGGCGCGCGCTTCGCTGGTGTTTGACTGGGCCGCCGCGGCCAACAACGCCTGGCGGTCGCAGTCGTTCAGATCGCGCAGGTCGGCCAGCCAGCCATCGACCCGGGCCGGATTGGCCGCCATTACCTTCGACAGGAACACCGACATGAGCGCCGTCGTTTTGGGATTGCACAGGTGGCCCGCCGCGCCGAGGGCACGCACTTCCGTGACGAAGCGTTCCGGCGTCGGATGTTCGTAGTAGTGAATCATCCAGTCCTGGGCAAACGCGTGGTGTGCCGTGGCGAAGAGCAGCAGCAGGGAAAAACAGGCACGACGCAGCGCGTATTTGGACATCGACTGGCTCTCCTGACGGTATGTAGAAGCGCAGTGTAGGTCAGTGTTGCGCGTTTGGCAATCTTATGCTGTTGCTGATCCTTTGCGCCGGCAGCGCTCGGAGCAGTATTTGACGCTGTCCCAATCGCGCTCCCATTTCTTGCGCCAATTGAACGGCAAGCCGCAATGCGCGCAGATTTTGTGGGGCAGGTCGGCCTTCTTGCGCATTTTCATGATTTTATTTTGGCGTGGCGAACACCTGGGTCCAGTACAGGGTGCCGTTTTCGCTGTTGCGGTTGACGGCGTAGGCCGCGCCCATTTGCGTGTAGTTCGGATTCATCAGGTTGGCGCAATGGCCGGGGCTGGCGATCCAGCCGTCCACCGCCGCTTGCGGCGTGCCGAGGCCGGAGGCGATATTTTCTCCCACCCGCGACCAGCGGTAGCCGAGGCGGGCGACGCGCTGGGCGGCGTCGCTGCCATCGGCTTCGTGGTGGTCGAAGTAGACCCGCTCGGCCATGTCGCGGCTGTGGCCGAGGGCGGCGCGGCCCAGTACATCGTTCCAGGTCACCGGCGGCGCGGCGCCGTAAGTGTGCTCGCCGCACCTGCGCGGATGGGCGCGCGCCGCGTTGACGGCGTCGAGGATGGTCTTGCCGGCGTCCGGCCAGTCGGCCAGCACGGGCGGACGATAGGGCACCGCCAGCAGCACCACCCAGTCGTCGCCGCTGTGCAGCACGCCGATATCGCGGAAGCGCTCGCTGGTCAGCAGGGCGCAGTACGGTCCCTCGATGGCTGCCATTGCCGCGCGCGCGTCGCGCGGCCCGGCCACCGACACGGCGCCGGCATATTCGGACTTGTAGCCGGCGTTCTTCATGGCGTTTTCCAGCAGCAGGCCGCGCTGCAGGCGCACCTCGAACAGGGTGCTTTGCAAGGTAAGGGCAGCGGCGGGCTGGCTGCGGCGGCCATCGCAGGCGGGCGGGTTGGCGCGGAAATCGTTGATGTAGGCCGCCAGTTCGGTGGCGCCGAAGTCGGGGCGCGCGGCGTTTGCCATCGATGGCAGCGTCATACCAAACAGTATGGTCAAAACAGCCAAACGGATGCTGGACGGGGTAAGTAAGTGAGGCACGGAGGCTCGCTGTGGGCTGAACAGGACAAAAGTGGTGCGCTCGAAATGGAAGCGCGGCGCAGTGGAACGGCCGATTGTAGCGTGCGGCGACGGGCCGAAACGGCGGATGTGTAAGCAAGTATTTCGATGTTGGCAAGCAATTAATTCTTCCAGCTTGATGTTGTCGCACCGGAAATGAACCGCTATAAACCAAAATTATCGTGTAAATTACGGTTTGTCCAAGACAAAACGGCATCCACATTAACATTATCGGTTCAGTGACGGGTCATTGATATGATGGAAGAAAAAACAGCGGCAGCGGCCGGCCAGCCCTGCCTGGCGGGCTACCGCAGCGGCGTGGCGGCGCGCCTGGCTGGCTTGAGCGCAGCCACTTTGCGGGTATGGGAGCGGCGTTACCAATTGACCGAGGCGCCGCGCGCCGACAACGGCCAGCGCCTGTACACGCCGCCGCAGGTGCGCCGCCTGGGTCTGTTAAAGCAGCTGGTCGACCAGGGCCATCCCATCGGCACCCTGGCCGCCATGCCGGTCGAGCGCCTGACCCTGATGGCGGCGCCGCTGCTGCCGCGCGGAGGCGTGGTCGATGTCGCCGCCATCGGCGCCGGCCTGGTACGGCGTCTCGAAGCGGCCATCGACGACGGCTTGCCGCTGCGATTGCACGCCTTCGATGGCGCGCCGCCGCCGTCGCCCGCCATAGTGCTGCTGGTGGAGCTTGCCGAACCCGATGCGAGCGCACCGGCCTGGCTGGCCGCGGCGCGCAGGCGCAGCGGCGCTGCCGCCGTGGTGGTGCTGTACCGCTTCTGTTCCAGCGCGATGGTGCGGGCGATGCGCGCCGAAGGCTTTTTGGTGGCGCGTTTTCCGGGCGAGATGGGAGAATTGCCCCTGTTATGCCAGGCCGCGCTGCAGCGTCAGGGCGGGGCGTCAGCTGCGGCTCTGGTCCCTGTTCCCGTGTTGGTCACGCCGGCGCGCTACGACGACCTCACCTTGACGGCCATCGGCGCAGGCGAGGGCGGGGCGGTCGGAGCCCGCCGCGATTGCGCGCGTGCGCTGGCCGGCATGCTGCAGGAAGTGGCCAGCTTCGAACGCTACAGCGCGCGCTGTGCGGCGGATGCAGCCGCCCACAACGCCGCCACCTTCGACGCCTCGCTGCACCGCCACCTCGAGCTGGTGGCCAGCCAGGCCCGCGTACTGCTCGAACAGGCCATGGGCCGCCTGCTGCACGCGCCCTGACACGCACAGCGCGCCCTGAAGGGCCGGCGCGGCTTACAATCGGTGACCACCCTCCACCGGACCCTTTCAATGTCTATGCCCATGCCCGCCCGTTCGACCATCCGCATCCTGTGCACCGCACTTACTCTCGCCAGCACTGGCGCCGCGCAAGCGCAGATGGAAGTGAAGATCGGCAGTGCCGCGCCGGTGTCGGGGCCCAGCGCCCACCAGGGCAAGGATACGGAGAACGGCGCGCGCATGGCGGTCGACGATCTCAATAGCAGGGGCGCGCTGATCGACGGTAAAAAAGTCAAATGGGTGCTGCTGGCGGAGGACGATGGCAGCGATCCGAAACAGGGAACGGCGGTGGCGCAAAAGCTGGTCGATGCCGGTGTCGTCGCGGTGGTCGGCCATCTCAACTCCGGCACCACGGTGCCAGCCTCGAAAATTTATCACAGCGCCGGCATCGGCCAGATCTCTCCCGCCGCCACCACGCCGGTCTACACCCACCAGGGTTTCAAGTCGGCCTTTCGGGTGGTCGCCAACGACGACCTGGTCGGGCGCGCGCTGGCCAATTATTCATTGTCGACCCTGCACGCGAAAAAAATCGCCGTCATCGACGACCGTACCGCTTTCGGCCAGGGCCTGGCCGACGAATTCGTCAAGGGCGTCAAAGCGGCGGGCGGCACTATCGTCAGCCGCCAGTTCACCAGCGACAAGGCGACCGACTTCAACGCCATCCTCACGCAAATCAAGAGCCATCAGCCGGACGTGATTTTCTACGGCGGCATGGACGCCGTCGGCGGCCCCATGATCAAGCAGATGAAGGCGTTGGGCATCACGGCGAAATTCGTTTCGGGCGATGGCGTCTGTTCGGAAAAGCTGCCGCAACTGGCGGGCGACGCCTTGATCGACGACCTGGTGACTTGCGTGGTGGCGGGCGGTGTGAGCGGACCGCAGGAAGCGGCCTACACGGCATTCACGGAGCGCTACCGCCAGCGTTTCGATTTGCCGGTGCAGACCTACGCGCCATATGCCTACGATGCCGTGATGGTGTTCGCCGCCGCCATGCAGGCCGCCAAATCGAGCGACCCTGCCAAATATGTGCCGGCGCTGCACGCGGTCAAATACCAGGGCGTCACGGGAGATATCGCGTTCGACGCCAAGGGCGATTTACAAAACGCCGCCCTGACTTTGTACACCTACCGCAAGGGCAAGAAGACCAAGCTGCAGGTGATCCGGCAGTAAAACGGTTTATCGGTTCGCCAGCATGAAACCGATGGTGGCGGCGACGCTCGACAGCACGGTGCCCCAGGCGATATCGATGAAAGTCAGCGGCAGCGGCCAGCCGCGCAGAGTGGCCAGGTTGCTCAGGTCGTAGGTGGCGTAGGCGACCAGTCCCAGCAAGGCGCCCAGTCCGGCCGCCATTCGCCAGTCGTCCGCGCGCAGCGCCGGCATGACGGCGAACACTACCAGTCCCACCGCATACAGTACATAAAACAGCGCCGCCGGCAGCAGCTTCGGCTGCGCCAGCATCAGCTCGCCCAGATACGATTTATATGTTGAGCCCATCAGTACGGTCAGCCACAGCGCGTCGATGGCGAGGAAGGTGATGAGGGTTGTGGCGTAGGCGATCAACAGTCGGGACATGGGCGGCTTTCGTGAGGTGGAAGTTCGGATATGTGGTTTGCATCTTCGTTTTTCATGCGTGCGCAGTCCGTTCAATCGCGCACATATCACTGAACGGCGGCGTGTCGATGCCGGGTCAATTCACGATTTGCCTGATCGATTTATACAGATGTCAGAAATATGACACAGCTTCGCGTCTTAGCAAGATTTGACAAACATGCGCTTTCTGTTGGCACCACAATCCGTTCCATCAACTGGAGAGACGCATACAAATAAAGCGTCCGCCGAATCAAGACTGGAATGAACAATACATCGAACCGGACCCAGTGCGTGCCCGAGGGCAGCGCTGACCATCACACAGTTTTGGGGGAGTAATGAACGAGATGAAAGCACGGCAGCCATACCAACGCACCGCGATCGCTGCGGCAGTAACGGCAATGATGATGGGACTTGCAGCGCAAGCGCAGGCACAGGATGCGAGCGTGGCCGCCGATGGCGTGCAGGTGCAGTCGGTGGTGGTGAGCGGCGTGCGCGCGGCGCTCGAACAGTCCTTGCGCCAGAAGCGCAATGCCGATGCCGTGGTCGATGTCGTCACTGCTGAAGACATCGGCAAAATGCCCGATAAAAACGTCGCCGATGCCATCCAGCGCCTGCCCGGCGTGAACACCCAATCGTCGGCCGGCGGTGAAGGCGGCTTCGGCGAAAACGACCGCGTCAGCCTGCGCGGCACCAGCCCAAGCTTGCAGCAAACCTTGTTCAACGGCCACGCCATCAGCACCGGCGACTGGTTTATCCTGAACCAGGTGGGCGGCAGCGTCGGCCGCTCCAGCAGCTTCTCTCTGCTCCCCTCTGAACTGGTCAGCTCCGTCGTCGTGCAAAAAAGCCCGACCGCGGACCTGGTCGAAGGCGGCGTCTCCGGCGCCATCAATGTGATCACGCGCCGTCCTCTGGACCTGCGCCAGTCGCTCACCGTCGAAGGTTCGATCCAGGCCAACTACAACGATTTATCCAAAAAAACCGAACCGCAATTTTCCGGCCTGGTCGCATGGAAAAATCCGGCGAATACCTTCGGCGTGCTGGTGCAGGGCTTCTCGGAGAAGCAGGCGGTGCGCCGCGACGGCCAGGAGATTCTCGGCTACACGCCGATCTCCGCCACCAGCAATGCCGCCATCGCCAATCCCGCCCTGAAAGGCGTGGTGGTGCCGACCTTTATCGGCGCCAGCCTGTTCGAACAAACCAAGAAACGCGAAGGCGGTTCCTTCGACCTGGACCTGCGCCCCTCGCGCGACATGTCGCTCGATTTCAACGGCTTTTATTCGGAGCTGAAAGCGCCGCACCAGAACACCAACTGGCTGGCCGCGCCCGCCAACTCCATCAACAGCGCCAACCAGGTGCCGATCAATCCGGTGGTGCGCAATGGCACCCTGGTATCGGCCGCTTTCCCGATCAACAGCGGCGAAGTCGATAACATCTATCGTCCCGGCGCGGGCGGCGAATCGTGGTATCTCGATTTGAACGGCAAATACCGCGTTAACGGCGACCTGGTCTTGAGCGGCAAGGCCGGCAAGACCCACGGCGTCGGCTACGACCGCGACGATGTCTACTATCAGAACAACGTCAACGGCGGCATGAGCTACGCGCTTAACGGGCTCTCTCCAGCCTCGGTCAGCTACCCTGGCGGTAACACCACTTCGCCAGGTTCGACGGCGTGGGCCGGCGGCGGCGAAGCGCAATCGGTCGATCAGGAAAAATACGCGCAGATCGATGCCGACTGGCGAATCCGCGATTCGATGGTCGAGTCGATCAAGTTCGGCGCCCGCTTCACCGATCACAAACGCACCGCCGAACACCCGCTGGAAACCCGTCCGGGTCCGCTCGGTTTCAGCAATCCTGGCCCGGCCTGGTCCGGCCAGATGTACCCGTCGGATTTCGCCTCGAATCTGGGTGGCGGCCTGTCATCAAGCTACTTCAAATATGACGGCGCCGCGCTGGGCGCCTGGGGCGCGGTGCCGGGCAACCGCCTGCTCGACTACGTGGTGCGCCACAACTGGACCGATGAATTCCAGGTCAAGGAAAAAACTTCGGCGCTGTATGCCATGGCCGATTTCGGCGGCGACGGCTGGCACGGCAACGTCGGCCTGCGCGCCGTCGAAACCAAGCAGACCACGATCGTCAATCTGGCCGGCGGTCCCGCGCCCATTACCGGTTCGGCTTTCGGTCCCTACACCCCGACCACCTTCGAGCGCACCTACCGCGACTATCTGCCAAGCGCCAACCTGAAATTCGACGTGCGTCCCGATCTGGTGGTGCGCACCGCGCTGGCCAAGACCATCGCCCGTCCCGACTACAGCGCGCTCGGTGGTTCGGTGTCGCTGAACGACGACGCCTTGAGCGGCAGCGGCGGCAACGTCAATCTCGATCCGGTCCGTTCGACCAATTTCGACATCGGCGCGGAGTGGTATTTCGCACCGAAGGCGCTGCTGTCGGCGGGCTTGTTCTACATGGACCTGCGTTCGATCGTTGCCCAAGGTACCTCCACCGGCACCTTCTTCAACAGCAAGCGCGGCACCCAGACCCAGTACCAGATCACGTCGCCGTACAACACCTCAGGCAAGAACAAGGGTGCGGAGTTGAGCTGGCAGCAGCCGATCGCGGGTAACTTCGGCACCCTGGTCAACTACACCTACGCCGATGGCAAGCTCGATGACGGCACCGAATTGCTGAACTCATCGCGCAACACCTACAACGTCACCGGTTACTACGAGGACGACCGCTTCAGCGCCCGCCTGGCCTACAACTACCGCTCGGCCTACAAAGCCGGCGTGGACCGCGGCGCCAGCCAGCACGTCGACAGCATGCCGTCGCTGGCCGCTTCGATCAACGTCAAGTTGACCGAGCAGCTGACCCTGACCTTCGACGCCCTCAATCTGACCAACGAGACCATCAAGATGTACGCCGAGAACAAGGACCGTCCGCGCGCGTTCTACTCGAACGGCCGCACCTTCTATGTGGGCTTGCGCGCCAGGTTGTAAGACGACGGCGCGGCCGCAGTGGCGGGCGGCCGCGCCGTTTTGATCACCGCAGTATTCCAGTAGTGCTTGGGGCAAGGCCGACGTTGGTCTTGCCCATTTTTTTGCCGGCCTGCCGCCTGTTTTCCGGCACCGCGCCCGCCAAGGATCACCATGCCGAATTCCGTTTCACCCGAATTTGTTTCACCTTCCTCGCGCCATGCTCCGATCGCGCTGCACTGGGCCTGCCTGTCCAATTTCGAGCGCGAGAACGCTTTCAATGCCCGCCTGACGCTGACCAACAACAGCGTCGCCGGCTTCGACGCGGGCTGGTCGATTTTTTTCAACACCTGCCGCAAGACCATCCCCGGTTCCGTTCAAGGCGGCTTCGTCATCGATCATATCAACGGCGATTTGTTCCGCCTCACCGCGCCGGGCGCCGACTGGCCGGCCGGCGCCACCCTGACGGTCGACTACCAGGCGCAGTTCTGGGCCATCAGCATCACCGACGCGCCGCTGGGCTTTTATATGGTCAGCGCCGACGGCGCCATCGACGATCTGGGCGACCCGGTGATCGCGCCGTTCAGCGCGCCGCGCCAGCGTCACCGCGGCACGCAAGACCAGACCGCGAGCGCCGATGCCGGCGTGCGTTATTTCGACAATGCGGCTTTGAAACTGCTGGCGCCGGCGCAAGTGGGCCACCTGACGCCGCGTCCCGTCACCGCCAGCTTCGGCAATGTGCTTACCACGCTGACCCGGCGCACCTCGATCGTGTTTTGCACGGGCCTGGCCAGCGAAGCGGCGCTGCTGCGCGCCATTCTCGATGCGCTGCCGGACACCGCCCCCGGCGACAGTGTGGCCCGCATCGTGCTCGATACGGGCGCCGTCGATGTGGCGTCGAACGCCGCGCCCGATGAAGCTTACCGCCTCGACATCGACAGCGATGCCATCTGCATCCGCGGCGCCGGCGCCCACGGCGTGTTCAACGGCGTTCAGAGCTTGCGCCAGCTGATGACGGGCGCCAGCGTGCCGCTCGGCCACGTGCTCGACGCCCCCCGCTTCGCCTACCGCGGCATGATGCTCGACGTCGCCCGCCATTTCGCCAGCAGAGAGACGGTGCTGCGCCTGCTCGACTGCATGGCCCTGTATAAACTCAACCGCTTTCATTTTCATTTGACCGACGACGAGGGCTGGCGCTTTGCCGTGCCGGCGCTGCCCGAGCTGACGGAGATTGGCGCCCGCCGCGGCGTCGCCCGCGATGGCGAGTGCTGCCTGCCGCCGTCGTTCGGTTCCGGCGCCGACATCGCCGCCTCCGCCGGCACCGGTTTTTATAGTGCGGAGGATTTGATTTTTATTCTTTGCTACGCCCACGAGCGGCACATCGAGGTGATCCCCGAGTTCAACGTACCGGGCCACGCCCGGGCCGCCATCGTCGCCATGCGCGCGCGCCACGACCGCCTGAAGGCGGCCGGCGACTTGAACGGCGCCGAACAGTATCTGCTCGACGATGCCGCCGACGAATCGAAGTATGAATCGGTGCAGCTGTGGCACGACAACGTCATCTGCATCGCGCTGCCCTCGGTCGACCGCTTTTTCGACACCGTGGTGACGGCCTTGCAGGCGCTGTTCCGCGCCGCCGGCGTGCCGCTGCGGACCATCCACACGGGCGGCGACGAAGTGCCGAACGGCGCCTGGCAAGGCTCGCCTGCGTGCCGCGCGCTGATGGCGCGGCGCGGCTGGACGGATGTGGCGCAGCTGCGCCTGGACTTCGTGGCGCGCTGCCACGCGATTCTGGCGCGCCACGGCATCGCCTACGCCGGCTGGGAAGAAACCGCGCTGGAACACGCGCAAGTGAATGGCAAGAGCCGGCTGGTGCCGAGCAGCCGATTTGCCGGCGCCGGTTTTCAGCTTTACGCCTGGAACAACGCCTGGGGCTGGGGCCAGGAAGACGTCGCCTACCGCCTCGCCAACGCCGGCTACCAAGTGGTGCTGGCGAATGCCGCCAGCCTGTATTTCGACCTGGCCTGCGCCAAGGACGGCGATGAGCCGGGATACTATTGGGCCGGTTTCGTCGGCACCCGCGACGCCTTCACCTTCTGCCCGCTCGACATCACGGCGACGCCGGGCCTGGAACCGATGGGCGGCAAGCCGTCCGCCGTTTCTCTGGCCGCCATGCAGAAGCTGGACGCGGGCGGACGCACTCGCATCGCCGGCCTGCAGGGACAGCTGTGGGGAGAAAACGCCAACTCGCGCCAGAGAATCGAATATCTGACGGCGCCGCGCCTGATCGCACTGGCCGAGCGGGCCTGGTCGCCCGACCCCCAGTGGCAGGCGATCTCCGCCCCGGCCGAACGGCAGGAAGCGGTGGCCGCCGCCTGGAACGAGTTCGCCAACCGGCTGGGCCAGCGGGTGCTGCCGCGCCTCGACGCCGCGCTCGGCTACGGCTACCGCCTGCCGCCGCCCGGCGTGGTACTCAACGCCAGCGGCGGCCAGGTGGCGGTCAGCGCCAACGTCGCCTTGCCCGGCTTGTCCCTGCATTACACTGTGGACGGCAGCGAGCCGCGCGCCGACAGTCCGAAATACACGGCGCCGGTGCCGCGCCCGCTGGGCGCCACCGCGCTGAAAATCGCCACCTTCGACACCCGCGGCCGCGCCAGCCGCACCGTCGCCATCGACCTGGATATCAATACCGATGAATAAGCCCGCACCGATCGATCAACTGGCCGGCGCCGCCCGGCCGCGCGGGCGCCATCCGCTGGCCTGGGTGCCGACCCTGTACCTGGCCCAGGGCCTGCCGTTCTACGCGGTGGCGCTGGTGGCCCAGCAAATGATGAAGAGCATGGGCGTCGACAATGCCGCCAGCTCGCACTGGACCGGTTTGTTGGGCCTGGCCTGGGTGTTCAAGGCCTTGTGGAGCCCTTTCCTGGAACTGGCCAGAAGTAAGAAGGCGGTGGTGGTGGCCTGCCAGCTGACGGGCGGCGCGGCCATGGCAGGGGTGGCGCTGGCGATGAATTTGCCGGTATGGTTCGCCGCCGGCATCGCCTTGTTCGCCGTGGTGGCGCTGGCTTCCGCCACCCACGACATCGCGGCCGATGGTTTGTACATCGCCAGCCTGTCGGCGCGCCAGCAGGCCGAATATGCGGGCTGGCAGGGCGCGTTTTTCAATGCCGCCAAATTCCTGTCGCTGGGCGGCTTGCTGATCCTGGCCGGCTACCTGGAAAAGAATATCGGCGTGGCGCCGGCGTGGTCGGCCATTTTTGGATTGCTGGGCGCGGCACTGGCCGGCCTGGCCTTGTACCACCTGTGGGCCTTGCCGGGCACCGCCAATGCCGCCGTCAGCGCTTCCTCGGCGCGCGAAATCGCCGCCACCCTGCTCGACGTCATCCGCGCCTTTTTTGCCAAGCCGGGCATCTGGATGGCGATCCTGTTCATCATTTTATTTCGCGCCGGGGAAGGACAGATCCAGACCATCGGTCCGCTGTTCCTGCGCGATGCAAAGGCGGTCGGCGGCCTCGGTCTGACGACGGCGGAAGTGGGCGCCGTCTACGGCACCGCCGGCACGCTGGCGTTTTTGGCGGGCAGCATCGGCGGCGGCTATTTCACGGCAAAGCTGGGCTTGCGGCGCGCCATGCCGTGGCTGATCCTGGCGATGAATCTGCCGAACCTGGTGTTCTGGTATCTGAGCGCCATGCAGCCGGAATCGCTGGCGCTGATCGCGGTGGCGCTGGGCACCGAGATGTTCGGCTACGGCTTCGGCTTTGTCGGCGTGATTTTATTCATCATGCAGGTAGTCGCCAGCGGCAAATACCAGACCGCCCATTACGCGCTGGGCACCGGCTTCATGCAGCTCGGCTTCGTGATCTTCAAATTCATCAGCGGCGACATTCAGCAGGCGCTCGGCTACCGGCACTTTTTCGTGTGGGTGATGCTCGCCGCGATTCCCGTGCTGATCCTGTCGCGCTTCATGCGCTTCGAAGGCGCTAGCGCTTCTTGACCGGCAGCGCCAGCCAGCCCTGCCACTGGCCGGCGCCGTTTCGCTCCACCTTCTGGATGTGCGGGCGGGTGCTGTCGAGACGCCACAGGGCCTGGTGTTCCAGCCAGTCTTCGTACATTGAGCGAAAGCGCGGCCAGTCGCCGAGAAAATCGAGGATGGCGTAGTCTCCCGCCGGCAACACGCGCAGGCCCAGGTTGGGGTCGGCCACTTCGACGCCGGCCACGCCGAAGTCGTAGCAGTATTCGCGCTCTCCCGTAAAACCGGGGTCTTCGTCGAACACGCCATAGAAGGGGGTGTCGCAAGGTGCGCCGTCGATGCTTTCACGGTCACCGATAAAGCCGTTGCAGGCGATCGACAGGGCGGCGCCCGACTGGCCGAAAAAGCGCTGGTAGCGCAGCTGCACCGCGGGCAAGGCGCGCACGCGGATGCGGGCGGCCACGCTGCCCGGTTCGGGCGCGATGTAGGGCGCCAGGATGGCTTCCAAGTTGCTTGGTTCGGCGACGAAAAAACTGACGTCGCTTTCGCGGCCCACCTGCTGGTCCATGTACTCGCGCCAGCCCCCTTCGCGCCAGGCCTTGGCCGACATGGCGAACTGCTGTTTAAAAGCTTTGGCGAAGGCGGCGTTGGACGGAAAGCCGCAATCCTGGGCGATGCGCACGATGGCAACGTCGGGCTCGTGGCGCAGCAAGTGGGCGGCGCGGCGCAGGCGGCGCTTGCGCTGGTACTCGACGGCCGAGAAGCCGGTCAGCTCGCGGAAGATGCGGTCGAAGTGGAAGGAGGAATAGCTGGCCGAGGCGGCCAGGGTTTCCAGCGCCAGCGGATCGCCCACCGAATCGAGCATCAGATCCATCACCTCGCACAGGCGCGACACCTTCGATGCAGGTACACGCGCGGGCATGCGCGACGCCGGCTTCATGCGCCTCTCCCGCACCGGCATGTTGCAGGCGTCGGATCAAACAAGGCAAAGCACGAAAAAAAGCACGGCATCGAAGGCATCGGTAAGCAAGATGCGGCAATTATGGCGCAAACAGCATGTATTGGCGACTTTCGCGGTCAAGCCTTGCGCCGGGGCGTTGGGAATATCCCACGCCGCCGCGCAAGCCGGCGCCAAAGCGGCTTCGATCGGCGCAATCTTCGAGTCCGTCAAGGCGGGCGGCCGAGGGATTTGCTATGCTGTCGGCTGCCTGATTCGGCACAATTTTGGAGCGCACCATGGTGTCCTTACACGAACAATTACTCAAAGCCGGTCTGGTCGACAAAAACAAGGCCAAGCAGGCGGCGCACAAGCAGCAGCAACAGAAAAAGGTCGAACGCCGCACCGGCGCCGTCACCGTCGACGAGGCGCGCGCCGCCGCCCTCGAGCTACAGAAAAAGAACGCCGACAAGGCGAGGGAAGCCAACGCCCAGCGCGATGCCGCCGCCAATCAAAAAGCCATCGTGGCGCAGATCGCCCAGATGCTCGACAAAAACCGCCAGCCGAAGGGCAACGGCGACATCGCTTACAACTTTACGCACGGCAGCAAGATCGAGCGCATCTACGTGTCCGCCGCCGTGCGCGACCATCTGACGGCGGGCCGCCTGGTGATCGTGGTGCTGAACGGCGTGGTCGAGCTGGTGCCGCGGGTGATTGCCGACAAGATCGCCGAGCGCGATCCTGCGTTGGTGGTGCGGGTCAACAAGCCGACGGCCCAGGTGGACGAGGACGATCCGTATGCGGCCTTCCAGATTCCCGACGATTTGATGTGGTGATTCCCGCGCCAATTAAATGGTGTAAAAAGTGAAATAGCGTACGGAACAGATTACTTCTTCGCGGCATTCTTGAGTCATACACCAATCACTCAAACGGAGAAATATCATGGGCAAATACTTCCTGGCCTGGATCCTCGGCGTACCTGCAATCGTGCTGGCGATCATCTTCCTGTTCTTCCACTGATCTGCTCAGGCAGACGCCAGGCGCCACCTCCGGGTGGCGTTTGCATTTATTGGAGCGCGCGATGACGGACACATTCAAAGCCGGCGACAAGGTGCAATGGCACTCGCCGCAGGGACCGGTGCTCGGCACCGTCAAAAAGAAACTGACCGCGCCGATGGAGATCAAGGGCCATCACGTGGCGGCATCGAAGGAGCATCCCGAATACCTGGTGGTCAGCGACAAGACCGGGGCGGAGGCGGCGCACAAGGCGGACGCCCTGAAAAAAGTGTAGCTTTGTTGCGCGTGTTTGCATGCACGGCAATAATCGTTGGCCAAAATGTTACACTCGGCGCTCCCATCATTTGAGTGAAATGCCGTGTCAGAATCGAGTGCGCGCCCCAACTGGACTGAAGCCGAACGCCTCGCCGCGCTGCGCTCGTATGGCATCCTCGATACGGCCCCGGAAGCGGCCTTCGACGATATCGTGCGCCTGGCCGGCCAGTTGCTCGACGCGCCCATCGTCGCCGTCAACCTGATCGACGCCCATCGCCAGTGGTTCAAATCCGAAATCGGCCTGGGCGTGCGGGAGATGCCGCTGGACGATTCGATCTGCAAATTCGTCCTGCTGGAACACGAGAGAATGGTGGTGACCGACACCACCGCCGATGACCGTTTCAAATGCAATCCGCTGGTGACGGGCGGTCCCGGCCTGCGCTTCTATGCGGGCGAATTGCTGAAATCCGGCGACGGTATCCCGCTCGGTACCCTGTGCGTGCTCGATACGGCGCCGCGTCCCGATGGGCTGTCGGCACTGCAGATGCTGACCCTGAAAACCCTGGCGCAGCAGGTGCAGACCCAGCTCGAACTGCGCAAGGTCGTGCTGGAGCAGGACAAGCTGCTGCTCGAACAGCGGCGCATGCATGCGCAGCTGCTGCAAGCGCAGGAACGCAGCCGCCTGGCCACCGATGCTGCCGGCCTGGGGATCTGGAGCTGGAACCCGCAGGGCGACGTCATCGCCTGGGAAAATTCGCGGCCCTTCGACATCCTCGGCCTGGCCGCCGAAGACGGCCCGCCCACCACGCGCCAGTTCATGCGCGAGTTTCTCCATCCCGAAGACGCTCCCGGCTTCGCAGCGGCGATTGCGGCCACCATGGACACCGGCACCCAGTTCCATTTTCAGGGACGCATGCGCCGAAAAGACGGCGAGATGCGCTGGATCGATTTTACCGGCAAGGCGCAGGCGCCGCTCGATGGCGCCGCGCCCCTGGTGCTCGGCGTGGTCAGCGACATCACCACGCGCAAACTGGCCGAATTCGACTTGCGGGACAGCCGCGCGCGGTTTGAAAATATCGTCAGCGAGGCGGCGACCGGGGTGGTGCAGGCGGACACCGACGGCCGCATCACCGTCGTCAACAACAAGTTCTGCGCCATGCTGGGCTACGACAGGGCCGAGCTGCTGACGATGAATGTGCTGGACCTGACCAGCGACGGCTCGCGCGCTGCGACACAGGATGCGCTGCGCCAGCTGGCTGCCGGCGAGCAGGGCGTGGTGTTGCAAAAGCAGTATCTGCGCAAGGATGGTTCGCTGCTGTGGGCCAGCAGCAGCGTGAGCGCCGTGCGCGACGCCGCACTGCGCTTCCAGGGCATCGTCGCCATCGTCGTCGACACCACCCAGGACCGCCTGGCCGAAAAAGCCTTGCGCGAACTGGCGCAGGAACTGGCCGAAACCGACCAGCGAAAATCCGAATTCCTGGCCACCCTGGCGCACGAGCTGCGCAACCCGCTGGCGCCGATCCGCTCCGGCCTGACGGTGCTGAAACTGGGCGGCGACAGTGCCGACGCCGTGGGTAAAATCCGCGCCATGATGGAGCGGCAGGTGGCGCAGATGGTCCGCCTGATCGACGATTTACTGGATGTCGCCCGCATCAGCGGCGGCAAGATCGAACTGCAAAAATCCATCGTCGACGTCCGCGAACTGCTGGCGGCGGCGGTCGAAACCAGCACGCCTTTCATTGAACGGGGCGGTCACCAACTGGCGCTGCGCCAGCCGGAAACGCCGCTGCTGGTCGACGCCGACAGCGCGCGCATCGCCCAGGTGCTGTCGAATTTGCTGAACAATTCGGCCAAGTACACGCCGCTGGGCGGCTTGATCGAAGTCGATGTGGAACAGGACGGCGACGAGGTGGTGATGGCGGTGCGCGACAACGGCATCGGCATCCCGGTCGATGCCTTGTCGAGCATTTTTTTGATGTTCAACCAGGTCGGCCACAATATGCACCGTGCCCAGGGCGGCCTGGGCGTCGGCCTGTCGCTGGTCAAGCGGCTGGTGGAGATGCACGGCGGCTCGGTGGTGGCCGCCAGCGCCGGCAGCGGCACCGGCAGCACGTTCACGGTGCGGCTGCCGCTGGCGCCCTGATTTATACGCCCGAGGTTTCGCGCTCGGCCAGCACCGATTCGAGCTTGTCGAACGATCCCGTCCAGCCCTGCGTCATGCCGTCGCGCGCCGCCTTGAAGGTCGCCATTTCTTCCGGTGTGGCGTCGCCCGCCACTTCCCAGGTCACCGTTACCCGCGTGCGCTCGGGACCTTCGGCGCTCAAGTCGATAATGCTGCGCATGGTGGCGGGCCAGGTGGGCGACATCGGGTGGCGGCTCAGGTTTTCATGCTCGTCGCAGAACTGCTGGGTGTACACGAGGCGATCCGGGCTGCGCACTTCTTCGTAGTGGGCGCGGCCGTACATGGTGAAGCCGCAACCAGACATGCTGTAGAAGGACTCGCCGCCGCTGCGGATGTCGGCGCGCCGGAACGCCATCTCGAACCCGGTCGGCGCCAGCCAGCGCGAAAAATGTTCGGGTTTGCTCCACATGTCGAACATCACCTCCAGGGGCGCGTCGAAAGTGCGGTTGATGACGAAGCGCTCGGCGCCATCGACTTCTTTGGCCAGGTATTCGGCCAGGCGGTCCCAGGTCGAATTGCCGTTGGCCTGCTTGATGATGCTGCGGATGCGCTGTGCCGCTTCCGGGGTCGGCAGGTGCATGCGCATGTCCATCAGCGTTTTGCCGTCCGCTTCCGAAAACAGCACGGTGACGCGGAACAGGGCCGGCTGGTCGTCGTTGCCGCCATGGTCATAGACCAGTTTGCGCAGAGGCTCGACTTCCAGGTACCTGGTGACGGTCGGCCATTCGGCGCCGTCCGGGCCGTGCATGGTGTAGCTCCAGTGGCCGCCCGCGCGCAGGTCCTTGCTGTGATGGGTGATGCTGTGGCCGCGCGGTCCCCACCATTGCGCCACCTGGGCCGGATCGGTCCACGCATCCCACACCGCCTGCACGGGGGCGTCGTAGCTGCGGATGATGTGAATGTCGTTTGCTTCATTTGTCGTCGTCATGATCGCTTCCTTTGTTGGTGTCAGGGGTGTTGTTGTTGGTGTTGGCGGTAACGGTTTTCAGGTATTCGTCGAGGCGGTCGAAACTCTGTTCCCAGAACATCCGGTAGTGCTCGATCCACGCCGCCGCATCCTTCATGCCGTCGCCGTTGAGCTTGCACGAGCGCCATTGGGCGTTGCGGGTCTTGGTGATCAGGCCGGCCCGTTCCAGCACCTGCAAATGCTTGGTGACGGCGGGCAAACTCATCTCGTCCAGGAAGGGCTTGGCCAGATCCGACACATTCGCTTCGCCGCTCGCCAGCCGCGCCAGCATGGCGCGCCGGGTCGGGTCGGCGAGGGCAGAGAAGGTTTGGCTGAGGTGGTCCTGCATGGAACTTTACCGATCGATTAATTAACTTACAGGTTAAATATAGGCGAAGGTGGTTTTCCAGTCAAGCGCTATGCATGGAGTTCATGCTGTGAGGCTATTGACAGACCGGGGAGCCGCAATGCCAGGCTGCACCTTACACCGTCGCATCCGCCCCGACCTCAGCCACCGCCAGCACGCATAATCCCTGGTCCGAACCAACCGGCGCCAGCTGCACGCGTGCCAGGCCGTCCGGCTGCGCCAGTTCGCAAAAATACGGCAGGCCGGCCCAGTCGAGGTAACTGCCGATGACATAGAAGCGCTGCTGTGCGCGGGTCAGGGCGACGTTGAGCAGGTTCGGTACCGACGAGGCCCAGTTGCGGGCGCCGGCGCCCGCTTCGCCCGGCGCCGAACCCAGCACCAGGATGACGATCGAGGCTTCCTTGCCTTGAAAAGTGTGGACGGTGCCGGCATCGGCCACGACTTTCGCTTTCCGCATGCGCCGGCCAAGCGCGCTGTCGGTCCCCATCAACTCCTTGCAGGCGTCGGCGACGTCGCGAAACGGCGAGATGACGTACAGGGAGGCAGGTGTGCCGCGCTCGTCTTCGGGCCCTTGGCGGATATCGAGCACGTGCGGCCATTCTTCCATCAGGCTTTCCAGCATGCGCCGCAAGGCTGCCATCTGGGCGCCGACCACCTTGCCGTCGGCCTGGCCGGCGACGTCGATCCAGCAGCTGGCGGGCAGAGAAGGCGCGATGATTTTCGCCGCGGTCGCCTGCACCATCTGGCCGTCGTAGGCGATGCGGTTGGCCAGTTCGAACATCGGGCTCATGCAGCGGCGGTGGGTGCGCAGGGGCAGGCCGGTCCAGACGCCGCCGACCATCGCGCCGATCTGCATGGCGCGGTCGGCCAGTGCCTGCGCCGACTGCATCGAGGGCGACCAGCGGGCGATGGCGGCATCGTCGAGATCCCGCTTGCGGCCCAGCGCTTCGACCAGCCGGCGCGGCGCCGTCACCACCGGTTCGATCTGCAGCGGATCGCCCACCAGCACCGCGCGCCGCGCGCGCCACAGGGCGCCGGCCACCGCCGCCGGTGCTGCCTGCCCGGCTTCGTCGATCAGCACCCAGCCCAGGCTTTCGGCCTGCATGCCCTCGAACAGCCGGCCGAACGAGGCCAGGGTGGTGGATGCCACCGGGACGATAAAAAACAGCGCCTGCCACAAGGCGGCGCGTTCGGCAGCGCCGGCCGGCTGCGCGGCGCCGCATAGGAAGTCGCGCAAACCGCGCAGGATGGCGAACCATTCCTCTGCCGTCGCCAGCACCGTCGCTTCGTGCAGGCGCAGCGCCGACAGAAACAGCTCGCCGCGCGCGTGGTCCAGCGGCGCGCCGACCCACAGGCTGCGGCGTTGGCGTTCGGCGGCCGGCAGGGCCAGGAAGGCGGCGTCCGGCAAGGTCGGCGCATCGGTGCCGTCCGCCGCAATGATCGCTTGCAGCTCCCCTTCGCGCGCATCTAGTTGACGCAGCGCCTGCTCGGTGGCAGCCAGGCGGTCCTGGTTCATGCGCTGCGCGGCGGCGAATTCCAAGCGCGCCTTCTCCGCTTCGGCGGCGCGCTGGCGCATGCGCGTGTCGAGGCGGTCGCGCTCGAGGCTCGCCGCCGCCAGCGCGGTGAGGCCGTCGTCGCGCGCCGCGTGCAGTTGAGCGATGGCGCTTTTCCACGCCGCGTACTGGCGCGTTTCGACACCGGTCAGCGCTTTGAGCAATCGCGCCAGCAGGCCCGGGCTATCGTGCTGCGCGACGTGGGCGAGTTTGCTGTCGAGTTGCGTCAGACGAGCGTTGTGCGCGGCGACGATGCTGCAGGCGGATTGCATGGCGTCTGCCTGCCGCGCTTCTTCGAGCCGAAAGCTCGCCTCGTCGAGGCTGCGTGCTTCGAGCGCGGCGGCGGCATCGGCGCGCTGGTCAGCCTGATCTCGGAGCAGGGCGCCGCGGCGCGGCGCCAGCTGCGGCAGTTCGGTCAGGGCGGCGTCGATACCGGCCAGGCGAGAGATCGCCCCCTCCACCTCGGCCAGGCACGCGGTGAAATCGGCCCTGGCGGCATCCCACTGCCGCCGCGCATGCGCGCCGTGGCCGGAGCGGCGCTGCCGGCGGGCGTAATCGAGCCACGGCTTGAGCGAGGCGGTGGCGTGCATGCCGGCATACGGCCAGCCGGCGCCGGCATCGACCGCCGTTTCGTAACCCATCAGCGCCTCGCCGATTTTCTTGCGGTTGGCCCTGGCGCCCAGGGTTGCCGCCAGCAGACCCCACGGCGCGTCTTTTCTGCCGATTTTGAATTTGTCGGCGATCAATGCTGCAGCGCCGCTGAAGTAGTCCGCGTGCGGATAGCTTGCCTGGTCGCGTGCAAACGGCAAATCGAAACTGATGTTTCGCACCGCGGCATTGTTATTGCTGGCCACGACGATCTCGGTGCCCGCAACGATGTCGGCGCGCAGGGCCGGCAAGGTGCCCGTTCCGGGCGTGGCCGCAAACAGTTCTCCCGGTGATTGCAGCGTGCACAGGCGCCTGGCCCGCTCGACGACGACATGGGCGACGAGATCTTTCAACAGGGTCGTCTTGCCGGTGCCGGGCGGGCCGTTGACGGCCATCAGGCCGCGCGACCGGTCGCCCTGCGCCTGGCCGATGCGCGCGACGATCTGGTAGACCGCGGCCTGCTGCGCCAACGCCAGCGGTGCGGCGGGCGCTGCGGGCCAGCGCCCGGCGGGGATCAGGGCGGCGCTGGCATGACGGGCCAGCGAGGCCGCATCTGCCAGCAGGTCGCATCGGCTGGCGGCGTCGCTGTCGGCGCCCAGGTAGCGCAGCAGCGGCGCGCTGAAGATGTCGGGGCCGCCCTGAATCAGCGTGGTGAGATCGTCGATATAAAACGAGTTCAGTAATGCCGCCGCCTGTTCCGGCGCCGGGTTGAGCGAGCCGTCGTCGCGGCTGTACAGGGGCACGCTTTCGATGACGATGGACAGGCCCAGCGGACCGTTGCGGTCGAACGGGCCGCTGCCGCCCACCAGCTGGTGCGCTTCGTCGCACTCGGCCAGCAGATCCTCCCAGCGCAACGCGCTCGAGGCGGGCGGATCGGCGGCGGCAAGATCCTGGCGGCGTTCATCCATGCGCTCGTCGAAAGCGGCGGACCGTGCGCCCAGTTCGCCGCCGGCCTCGTCCAGCGAGCGCTGTTGTTGTAGCAGCCAGGCGCCCACCGCGAAGCCGGCGGCCAGGTAGGTACGTGGCAGCGGCACGCCGTCGGCGTTGACGATGAATGCCGCCAGCCATCCCTGGCCGCTGGCGGGGCGGAACACCTCGTCGGCCGTGGCCTGGATACCGTTGCTGCGTAAAATAAAATCGACGAAGCGCTGTTTCGGGCCGACACCCAGATAAATGGCGTGGGCGTAACTCGCAGGCGGGCGTTTTTCCCTGGCCTGCGCCGCTTTTGGATCGCCCCTGCCGTTGTCGCCGTCGCCTGGCGGCGCGATCCGGAAACGCGCTTGTTCCCACGGCAGTTCGGGGATGCCGTCTTGCGCGACCTTGAGCGCGCGCACGCACTTGTGGCGCGGGTGCGCCGTCTCCGGCGCCGCTTCGTCCCATGCTTCATGCGCGTCCGCCTCGTCACCGTCGTCAGACGCCGACCTCTCGTGCTCCTCGGCCGCCTGCCACGCCGGCCTCGGTTTCGGCGCATCCGGAATATTGAATATCTCGACGTCCCGCCAGAAACGCAGTTCCTTGGTCATCGTAGCCGCCCGCCGTGGTGGAATGAACAGGCTACCATCATAGGGATTTTTTACGCTCCGGGAATGCGTGCGGCGCCGAATTGCGCCCACGGTCGATCAATATCAAGGAAGAAATTGCCCGTTGAGCAGACTCGAACGGCGGGCTGCCGCCAACGACGTAGTAGCAGCGTGGCGAAGCGTTTGAGGGTTGCAGCTCTATCTCGGCGCGGACGGTGTCTTTTCACGGCACTGGATGCGGCCGCGAGTTCCAGCGCATCACGCATTGGGTCATATTTTTTAAGTAAAACGCAAAGTTGGCAATCCGGTACTATGGCTTTTTCTGTTATTGTGATGTACTTCACCAGCTCACCATTCCCACTAGGCGGGGCATGGGGATGCCGGCCACACAAACATGGACGAGGCTATGACCGTTACCGCTCGAATGACACAATCGCTGGTGTTGATGCTTGCTCTTCACGCCAGTGCGCACGCCGGCGTATTGAAAGACCACCCGGGACACTGGCTGGGCGATCTTAAAATTCCCAATGGTCCGACCCTGAAAAGCGGCATCGAGATTTATACGCGCGCGGATGGCTCGGACTGGGCCAGCTTCTCCAGCCCCGATCAGGGCGGCTACGACATTCCAGTAATCCGGATAAAAGAAGATGGCAATACGGCCGAACTGGAGCTGCCGTTCGGGCAAATGAAATTGACCTGGATGGGGGATTACTTCAAGGGAGAGTGGACGCAAGGCGGTGCCACGCTGCCACTCGATAAATTGAGCAAGGTCGACGCGTTTCCTAAACAAAGCCGGCCCCAGTCGCCGGTCGCGCCGTTTCCATACCGCGAAGAGCTGTTGAATATTCGCAGCGCCGACGGCATCGTGCTGGGTGCCACGCTGACCGTCCCGACGGGCCAAGTCAAGCCGAATGTCGTCATACTGGTACACGGCAGCGGCCCGCAGACCCGCGATGAAGAAAACGCCGGCCACCGTACCTTCGCGGTGCTTGCCGATTACCTGGCACGCCAGGGCATTGCCGTACTGCGTTACGACAAGCGCGGCATCTCCCGCTCGACCGGCGATTATCTGGCACACACGCAGGCGCAATTAATCGACGATCTGTCTGCCGTGACCGAAGCGGTCCGAACGCGCCATCAATTTCGCCGGGTCGGCATGATCGGCCACAGCGAGGGGCCGATGCTGGCCGCAGCAGTAGCGGCGAAGCATCCGCAATCGGTCGATTTTATCGTGTCGCTGGCAGGCGTCGGACTGCCGGCCAAACAATTACTGGAAATGCAGGACCAGTTGCTGATCCAGGACCGCGGCGCCAGCCCGGCGGAACAGGAGCGCTTGATGCGCTACATCACCAGTTTCTACGGCGCCATCGTGGAACAGGGCGAGCCGGCGGCGCGGGTTGCCGCCGTCAAAGCGCTGTACGAGGGCTTGCCGCCGGAAGACAAGGAACTCATCAAAAAATACAGGCTGGGCAATGGCACCTTGTCGCTGACCGGCGCTGGCCAGGCGGCGTTGCGGGTGTTGCTGATGGTTGATCCCGATCGCGACTGGCGCGCCGTCAAAGTGCCGGTGCTGGCGCTCAACGGCAGCCTCGACCACCAGGTACCGCCAGCAAGCATGACAGGCATCGTGTCATCTTTGAAAGCGGGCGGTAACCGCAAGGTGGAATCAATGATTTTTCCATCCGTCAACCATATGATGCAAACCGCCAGGACCGGCGCCGAAACCGAATACGCCGCCATTGACGAAACCATGGCGCCGGCGGTGATGGAAAAGGTCGCCGCCTTCGTGAAAAGACAGCGTTGATCAACTGATCACCCGGACCGGCGGCCCCAACTCAGGGCCGGCCGTTCAAGCCCGAAGCCGGTCCGCCCATGTCGTAATACCAGTCATAGGTATCGCGGCAGTTCGCTCCGGGATTGCGGGCGCGCAGTTGCGCCAGGCTGAAATCGGGGCTGGCCTGGTCGCAGCGGTTGATGCCGTCCTTCAGCCAGGTATTCAATAAATCCTTGTTGTTGGCGCCCGGGTGTTTTTGGCGATAGTAATTCATGTCGAATTCCAGGCTGGCGCGCTCGTTGTTGTCGTAGCCGTGGTCGGCCCAGTATTGCACCAGGTCGGTGTTGCCCCAGGCGGTGCCGCGGGTGTCGTAGTAGTAATCCCAGTCGAACACGGAGCGGTCGAACTTGTCGTTGGCGTCGCTGTGATGCTTCTTGCCGCCGAAGGCGTGGCTGATCGAATTGGCGGCGTCGTTAAACGCCTTGTTGGCGCCGCTGGTGGCGGATTTGGCCAGGTTGCGGGCGGCGTCCTTCGACTGTTTATAAGCGGCGTCGGCGGCGGCCTTCGAGCGCGCGGCGGCTTCGTCGGCGGCTTTCTGCGCATCCCTGGCGGCTTGATCGGCCACGGCCTTGGCGTCGGCGGAGATCTTGTTCAGGGCGGCAGTCGCCTGCTTGGCGCTGTAGCCGCTCAGCGAGCTATATTCGTTGGCGATCTTGTTGAGCGCCTTTTCCAGGTCCTTGCCGATGCAATTGTTGATCTGGGTGGGATCGACGTTCACGCCGCCTTGTCCCTGGAACACCTTGGCGATGTCCAGCGATTCCTCGATTTTCACGGAAGTCTTGATCTCGAAGGGGTTGATGCAGCTGGCCGACAGATAGACCGACATGGTGTCGCCGGCCAGGATCACAGACAGGTTTTGTCCGGCCAGATTGCCGATCAGGCTTACTTCCTGCTGCTTGCCGGTGATGTTGGCGGTGGCTGTCATCTTGATCCTGGTATTGCCGAGCGGTCCCAGATTGAGCGCGATATTTTCCTGCGCCATGCCCTGGAAACCGGCCTTGCCGACCGATACTTCCATGCGGCCCATGTTCTGGCCGAGGATGCGAACGGTGCCGGCCGTGTACAGCTTCGGACCGCCATCGGCCAACGGGCCCAGCAATAACAAATTAAAAGGATCATCGGTCTTCGGAAACGGTTTGCTTGGATCGCCGAAGCGGTACGGCGAAGGCGGGTTGGGGTTGCGCAGCTGGATGACGGACAGGGGCTTGGCCACCAGTTTCAAGGGATCGAGGATGACCTTGATATTGCCGATGTAGCCGCCGCCATATTGTTTGAGCGCGTTCGATGCCTGCGAGTTGGGCGTCACATAGTTCGCGTCCGGCATTGCCATACCGATGGCGACATAGGCGGCATCGGCCAGGGTCAGGGCCGGCGGTGTCGCCATGCGGAAGGAAAAATCGGCCAGCGCCATGGCGCCGTCGGGTGCCAGCGGCGTCTGAAACTGCATCAGGAAATCTTGCGGGACATTCGAAAAGCGGGCATTGCCCTTGTAGCCGAAGATCAATTCGTTATCGAGAAAGAAGGTGGAGTCGGCCAGAGTGATGGCCGGCACCGGCAACTTGATCAGCAAGCCGGGTTGCGGCTGAAATTCGACAAAAGCGCCCGGATGGAGGGCGTCGGCACCGGCTTTTTTCATGGTGTCGCCATGGCGCATGGCGTCGGCCAGGCCGGCGCCGCTGCCGGCGCCGCCGACCAGGTCGGTCGGAATCGGCATCACCACCCCGGCCCGCAGGGTCATCCGGTTGCCTGGAATACCCAGGTCTTTCAAGGTCAGCTTCATCAGCCCGCCGATGTCGGCGCGCGCCGCCAGCTGCACGCCGGCAGCGAAGGTCAGGCTGCCCACATTGAAATAGCTGTCGCGCACCACTTGCTGCAAATCGGCCGGCATCTTGGCGATCTCAAGCACGTAGTCGGTGGTAGACAGCGAAATGATCGGATCGGTCACGGCCGTCTGACCGAGCACTTTTTGCACGTTCGGCTTCAGCAAGGGCGGCAGGCTCATGGTTTTATTGAGGACCAATAAAAACGTTTGCTGCGAACTGCCGCTGGTAAAGAAATACAGCTGCATGTCACCGTAGCGGGTGGCGTAGCAGCCGGTGAGCCCGTTGCCGCACTGGGTTTTCTTGAGCGAGCCGACCAGTTTGTCGACCTGGTCCTTCATGCCGGCGATCGGCAAGCCGCCGAGTAATTTTTTCAGGCTCGGGGTGATCTGCGGCAAATCCTGCGCCTGGGCGGCAGGCGCCAGGACCAGCAGCGCCGAGATGGCGAATATGGCGGCAGTAGACAATTTTTTCATCGATCTTCTTTCGGGCGCGGGGTCGGTAAGGCACTTCAGTAATACAGAAATTCCAGGGCCTGACGCAGGCGTTCGCCGGTGCTGTCCATGCGCTCCCAGCGTTCGATGGTGACGTCGCCCTGGCGGAATTCGCGGAACAGCACGTTGGTGTTCAGGTGGCTGAGCACGGCGTCGGTGTTGGCCGGGGTATCTCCCTTAAAACCGAATTTTTCGCGCAGGGCGATGACGGCGGCGTCCACCGCCAGGCTCGGTGCCGGCTGTGCCATGCCGGCGCGCGCCGTGTAGGCGGGCATGCGCGGGGTGATCAGCATCAGCACCGAACGCTGGATATCGTTGGTCTGCTTTTTCGAGAACAGGTACTGGACCCCGGGCACATCCTGCAGCACCGGCACGCCATCGCGCGTCTGCGCCGTCGATTTTTCGCTGAGGCCGCTCAGCACCAACGTATCGCCCAGGTTCATGACGACATTGGCGTTGGCCGTGATTTCACCGGATTCGATCTGGTATGCCACTTTCGGATTGTCGACCGAGGCGTTGAGCGAAGTGCGCTGCGCCTCGACTTTGAGTTGCACGCGGTCGTTCGACAGGAACACGGGGGTGACCGCCAGCTTGATGCCGAATTTCTTTTCCAGCGGCACAATCGTCGTGCCGCCCTGGGTGCTGGTCGACACCACGCCTGCGCTCAAATTGGTGCCCGAGAAAAATTCGGACGGCATGCCCTCGATCGCCGCCAGGGTCGGCCGCGCCAGCACTTCGTTGACGGCATTGTTGGAATTGGCGATGTTCAGGGAATATGTCAGGGCCGGCACCGTCACCGCGCGGGTGATGGTGGTGGTGGTGCTTTCCGGCGTGGCGCCGGTGGTGACGGAGGAAATCGCGCGCGAAAACGCCGAAAGGTTGCCGACGGTCGAGCCCAGCTGCAAGGTCAGGGCGTTCAGCAGGTTGACCCCTTTCGAGGTGCTGACCTGGTCTTGCGCCGACACCAGCACGACATCGACAAGTACCATGCGCGGGCCGGCGTCGCCATCCCTGAGGGGCGCGGTTTTTGGCGCTGGCGCCGCATCGGCAGGCGCGGCAGCAGCAGCAGGCGTGGCGACGCTCACGGACGGGACGGGACGCGGCGGGGGAGACTTGATGTTCGGCACCGTGAACGCTTGCGCCAGTTGCATCACAGCGGCATCTGAACCTCCGCCTTTAAGGGCGGCATTCTGGATGGTGGCGCCGCCGGGGCGTGGCTGCTTGTCATAAAACGATTTCCACTGCGCCACGCGCCGGTCCAGGCGTTCGCCGTCGGCCGGGTTCGATTGCGACAAGCGGGCACGCATCTGGGCCGCCTTATCGAACTCGCCGCAGGCGGAAAACACGGCGACGCTGGAACGGATGAAAGCCGGGTTGCTGTCGGCCTTGCCGCGCAATTGATCCGCCATAACGCAGGCTGTGACTGCATCGCCCGTCAGGTAGGACGCCGTCATCAGGCCGTTGATCGAAACGGCGCTGTCCGGTGTCATCATCAGCACATCGGAGAATTGCGCCTTGGCTTCGGCGAAGCGGCCGTGGTCGAGATAGGCAAGGCCCAGAAATTCCTGGGCGATCCAGTTGCCCGGATCGATACGTAAAGCTTGCTGATAGCCCTCGATGGCCATCTCGTTCTTTTGCGAATCGCCCTGTTTCGCTTGCAGGTGATACACGAAGGCGTTCAGGAAGTGCAGCTGCGAATTGCCCGGCGCCAGTTGCAGGGCTTCGTTGATGGCCCGGCTGGCTTGCGGCAATTCCATCCGTTGCAGGAATTTCACGGCGCTGGTCGCCTTCGTCAGCATCTCGGATTCCGGCGCGGAGGAGGGCGTCAGCACGAACTTGGCGACCATTTCCGTGAAGGAGGTGTCCGGATTCTCTGCATAGGCGGGCGCCAGTACGCAAAGCGCCGCTGCCGCGGCCAGGGCCGATTTCTTGAATGCGAACTTCCTGCTGCGCGCGCTGCTTGTAAGAAATGAAATGGTCATCGCAAAAAGAAAGTGGCTGTAAAGCAACTAGTATAGAAAGTTGCAGTCAGTCATTTCTGAGCGAATCTGAGATCAGCGCACGATTGTTGCTTTCTGGTAAAACTGAAAGCCCACGGCACGCAGGGTATTGACCGGCAGCGCATGGGCGCAGGCTTGCTCGACCTTGCGCCGCAGGCGGCGCATCTGGGTGTCCAGGCGGCGCTGATCGTAGGACAGAAAATCTTCGCCCAGCGCCTCGACGATGGCGCGGCGGGTGACCACGCCTTCCGTGCTCATCAAGGTTAGCAGCACCGCATGGTCCTGGGCCGACAGGTCGACGCTGACGCCGTCGGGAGAGAGCAGGCTGCGCGGCGCGGCCGACAGCCGCCAGAAGGGTGACAATTCCGGCAGCAGTTGCGGCGCCACCAGGCCGTCGTCGTCGGTGCGGCGGCGGGTGATGTCGCGGGCCACGCCGACCCGTACCTGGTGCTCGTCGGACCAGGCCGCCGACCAGCTGATCGACACCACATCGCCATCCTTGCGCACGTAGCGGTTCTCAAAATAACTTTGCTGATAGCCGCCCATGACCCGCTCGATCGACTGCAAGGTGCGTTCGAGATCGTCGGGATGGACCAGGTCGAGCATGTTTTTGCCCGCCATTTCGTCCGGCGTGTAGCCGAAGATGCGCTCGCAGGCGCCGCTGACCTTGATGCAATTGCCGTCGGCATCGACCACGCAAATGGCGTCGAGCACGAGATCCTGGTAGTCCTTTGCCGGGCTGTCGGCCGGCGCCATGTCGTGCTGTTTCAAACCTTCGCGCTCCAGATAGGGGACTGCCCACCCGGGCGTGCCAGCCTTATCTTAATGCAATTTGGGTCCGTGCAAGAATGTGAGCCAGCTATTACAATTCGACTGTAATAGCTGGTCGATAATTCCTTGTGCAATTGAAGGCGTCCGGCCGAAGCCGGTCTTTTATTCCAGCTGGTCGAGCGCTTTTTTCACCGCGGGAAGTGCCCGCTCGCGCTGAGCCGTATCCTTGCTTTCATTGAGAGAAAGGTAGAGCGGCATCAGAAAATCTTGCAGATTATGGCGGCGCGCCAAGGTCGCTTGCGTTGTCTTTGCCCGTTCGGCGGGAGGGATGGCGAGGCTGGCGAACCATGCGGACCACTCGGCCGCATCGAGTTCCTTGCGGCGTGCCAGATAGAACACGGGGCGCATCAGGCGCTCGCCTTCGCCGTAAATGAAGAACACTTCGGGAGATTGGGCGCTGGCAGCGCTCAATTGCGCCGCCACCGCCGCTAAAATCTGTTGTTGCGCAGCTTTGCCGATCAGCGGGTTGAGCGACAGTTGCATCATCAAATCCGACGCATGCGCCACGCCGTGGCGCCAGCCCTGCTTGTCGTCGAAGCCGCGGTAGTCGCGCACATTGCTCAGGTACTGCGTGCCGGCGCGCAGCAGTTCGGCGCGCTGGGCCTCGTCGAGGATGGGCTTGATGCGGTCGATCCGTGCCACTTCGGCCAGCACCAGCGCGGCAAACGGCTGGGCAAAGCCGGCGACGTCGGGTTTGTCGAGCGCCGCCAGTTGGCTGCGGCGTATCTGGTCGACCGTCGCCGGCTCGAGCTTCTGGCCGCGCATCCAGGCCGACAGCGAGTCGAAGGCGATTTCGTCGCGCAGTAGCGGATCGGGATTGCCGAGGCAATCGAGCATGCCGAGCGCCAGTGCCTGGCGCCTGGCGTCGTCGGCCACTTCCCATTTGGCCGTGCGCAACTCCAACAAGTGCGCACGGGTCGTGCCGGCGGGCGGACAGGCGGCGCCGGCGATGCCGTGCAAGGCGAGGGTGGCGGCGATGACGAACACGAGGCGCATGCAATGACTCCATTGATGGATGTTATTGCTGTCGAGTGTAACGCTTGATCGCATGCGCGCCCGTGATTACTTGCCGGCCTGCGCCGCCGTCTCGATCATCTTCCAGCCATTGCCGGAAGGGTCGCGAAAGCCCGCATCGACATTGCCGTAGCGCTCCACCGGCGCCTGGGTGAACTCGACGCCGAGCTTGCTGAGGTGTTCATACGCGCCGCGGCAGTCGCTGACCGCCAGCACCAGCGGCGGCATGGCGCCCTTGGCGACCATCTCCTGCAGGGTTTGCGCGGTGGCGGCATCGTGCATCGGCGACCCCGGTTTGAACAGGCCGAGTTGGAAAGAAGGCTGATCGGCATGCTGCACGGTCAGCCAGCGGTAGTCGCCGTTGCGCACGTCGGTGTGCACCTTAAAACCGAGCTTGCCGACATAAAAGGCCAGCACCTCGTCCTGGTCGCGCACGTACAGCCCGGTTACATTGATCGTTTGTGTCATGGTGTCTCCTTGAAAGGGACTGCCAGTGTGCCAGCGGCTTTTATTCTGCGCTTCTCCAAAACTGCGCTGTTGAGGTCGGGACGCTGGGCCGCGCGCAGGGCGCATTCGGGGATGTGAAGCGCTGCCGATTGCGTGCCCTGCTCGCGCGAGCGCAAGTCGCCCGGGCTGATGTCGAGGATGTCCTTGAATATCCTGCCGAAAGTGCCGAGACTGGTCCAGCCGGTCTGCAGGGCGATCTCGGTAATCGGCAGGTCGGTATCGCGCAGCAGCGCCACCGCGCGCTCGATGCGGCGCGTCAGCAGGTAGCGGTGAGGCGGCAGGCCGAAGGCGGTCTTGAATTCGCGGGCGAAGTAGGCGGGGGAAACGGCGCTGATTTCAGCCAGCCGGCTGATCGGCCAGTTCTCGTGCGGGGTGGCATCCATGCGGTCTTTGGCGCGCAGCAGACGGCGCAGGAGGAGGGGGCTTTGGCGCATTGTTAGCAGCGGTAGATGATTGCCTGCCAATACTAAACCACAAAAACAAAAACGCCACCCGAAGGTGGCGCTTGCGTTCTGCCGCAGTATTCGATCAGGCGCGGCGACGACGCACCATCGCCAGCGCACCCAGGCCGCCCAGCATCAGCGCGATGCTCAATGGTTCCGGCACAGCATTGACGCTGACCTTGTCGACGAACAGGGTCGAATCAGACGCGTTCGACAGATTGATGGCATTGAAGCTCAGGGTGTGGCTGCTGCCGGTCAGGCCGGCGATGTTGAAGGAATACGAGGTCCAGGCGGAATCGATCGGGGTCAGGGTCGCTGCGACCGCTTTGCCATCAAGCAGAACGTTGACGCTTTCCTGATTGCCGCCGCGCTGCTTCAAATCGAAGCTGACGTTGAAGCTGCCGGCGTTCGAGCTGAAGGTCTGCGACAGGGAGGGGTTTGCCCAACCGAGAGGGCTAAAATTTTGCAGGAAGGCCATGGTGCCCGGACCGCCCCAGGAGTTGTTCAAGATGCCGCTGCCGTTGACGAAAGTCCAGCCGGCCGCTTGCGCGACGGTGCTGGTGAAACCGTTGCCATACAGCGAGCCGCCGTAGCCGACATTTGAGACATCGAAATCGCCGTTCTGAATCAGCGAAGCGTGGGCGGTGCCGGCGATCATCAGACTGGCGAAAATGACACTCAAGGTGCGGCGGATCATGGTGGGCCTTGTAGAAAAGAAAAGATAGTGTCCTATTGTACATTGTTATATAAATATGGAAACAATAATTCCATGGAATCCACTGGCGGATGGGAAATCGGCGCGAATCAGCAACAAAAAAGCCACCCGCAGGTGGCTGAATGTTTGCTGCAACATGCGTTCCTCAAACGCGAAAGCGCAATGCCCCGGTCAGGTCCCCTGGTGGCACGGCGCCGCGCGCGGCGAAGGCCTTGTTGCGCACCTCTAGCCCGTGCAGCAACGGCAGACCGTGCAATCGCGTGATGAAGCGCATGATGGAGGTGGTGTCATAAAAGGTGTGATCGACCGCGCCCTTCTTGGCAAATGGCGAGACGATAATGGCTGGAATGCGGGTGCCGGGGCCCCAGCGGTCCCCCTTCGGTGGCGCCACATGGTCCCACCAGCCGCCGTTTTCGTCGAAGGTGATCACCACCAGCATATTGTCCCACTGCGGCGATGCCTTCAAATGCTGGATGACGTTGGCCACGTGGGCGTCGCCGGACTCGATGTCCGAGTAGCCCGCATGCAGGTTCAGGTTGCCCTGCGGCTTATAAAACGTCACTGCCGGCAGTTTGCCGGCCACGGCGTCGGCGATGAATTTATTGGAAATGGGGCTGTCGCCGGTGCCGCCGTCGCGCAGGTGCTCGGCGCGCGCCGCCGTGCCGGGGGCGAACTGCTTGAAGTAATTGAACGGCTGGTGGTGCTCCTGGAAGTTGGGCTTGGCGCCGCCGCCCTTGTGGTCCAGCGCGGCCTGGAAGGCGCCGCCATACCAGGCCCAGCTGACGCCTTTGCGCGACAGCAGGTCGCCGATGGTATCGTAGGTTTGCGGCGGCAAGGTATTGGCGTCGTCCGGATCGGCCAGCCGCGGGTCGCCGCCGGGCGCCGGCCGGATGTAGCTCGGTTGATAGGGTGCCGCCATCGTATTGACCGCATAGCCGTCCGGCGTCAGCGCGCTGTCGTGCACGTAGACCGGTTTGCCGTCCAGGGCCGAAGCCGGGCATTTGTCCGCGCGCGCCAAGGTGACGCCGGCGGGACCGTCGGCCAGCACGGTCAACTTTTTCCTGGCGGCCGTTTCGGATGCATTGAAATATTCGTTGGGCCGGCCGCTGATGAGGAACTGGTGGTTCATGTAGGAGCCGCCGAAGGCCGACATGAAGAAATAGTCGCACAAGGTGTATTCGCTGGCGATCTGCCACAGGTTCAGGTTTTTCGCCGTTTCGCCGTAGTGTCCCATGACCAGGCCGCCGCTGTCGGCCCAGGCGGCGAAACCATCGTTCTTGCCGCCGTTGATCTGCATCTGATTGGTATAGAACCTGTGCACCAGGTCGCGCGTGACCAGGCCTTCCGGCAGCGGCTTGCCTTCCGCATCGCTCAACTTGAACGGTGCGTTGGGCAAGCCCTGGATCTGCTCTTCCTTGATCAGGTAATCCTTGCCACCGATATTTTGCTGCCCCGGCACCAGGCCGCCCCAGATTTTCGGCAGCGCCTTCATTGGTTCGCCGTTACGGTCCATCTGCAGCGACTGCGCCGGCGTGACCTCCGACAAGGGATAAGCGGTGCCGGGGAAATTGGCGAACAGGTTATTGAAACTGCGGTTTTCCAGGTAAATCACCACCACGGTTTTAATATGCGCTTGCAACTTGGCATCGAGCGAGCCCTTGGCCGTGGTTGCCGGCTTGGGCGTCGCTGCTGTCGCTGCCATTCCCGGCAGACTGTTCGCCAGGCCGACTGCGGCGGCGGCGCCGAAGATGCGGCGCCGCGCCGGGTTGGCCGGCTGGTCGGCGTCGGTCCGCAGTGTTTCCTTGCTGTTGTCGCTCACGTATTTCTCCGCTTGATGTTGATTACCCGCCACGACCTTAAGCCGCGCCGAAGAACTCGGTGTGAATCAGGCGCAGGGCCAGTTGGCGATCGCTGCGGTCGATCAGCATATAGGCCGCCACTTCGCTGGCGCCGGCGGCGGCCAGGGTGACGCGCACGCCGCCGGCCAGCGCGGCCGACAAGGCCCGGCTGGCGATCGCGCTGCCCGCATTCGAGGCATCGAGCACGCCGTCGCCGACCACCGCCACGATGGCGACCGCGTCGTTGCGGCTCACTTCGACGACACCGGCCATGTGATGGGCCGCCAGGATGGCGCAGGCCGAATCGAGGTCATCGCGCGCCAACAGCACATTGATCGCGGTCTGCGCCGTCAGTACGCTCTTGATGTTGATGCCGTTGCCGTCCAGCGCGCCGGTGACTTCGGCCAGGATGCCGGCTTTAAAACCCACGCCCGGTCCGTGCAGCTTGAGGATGGCGACATCGTCGCTCGACGAGACGCTCTTGACGACATCGTGGGTGACGGTGCGCTCGCCGTCGATCACGGTAAATGCATGCAGCCCCAGGTCGGGGCGGGTGATGTTCAAAATGCGGATCGGGATGGCCTGGTCGAACAGCGGCTCGATGGTACGCGGATGAAGGATCTTGGCGCCGAAATACGACAGCTCGGCCGCTTCCAGGTAGTGCAGTTTTGCGATCGAGTGGGGAGCGGCGACGGCGCCCGGGTCGGCGCTGAGGAAACCGTCGACGTCCTTCCACACATCGAGCGATTCGGCGCCGATGCAGCGCGCGATCGAGGCCGCCGAATAGTCCGAGCCGCCGCGCCCGAACAAGGTGGTCTTGCCATCGCGGCTGACGCCATAAAAGCCGGGCACCACCACCACGCTGTCGCCGGCCAGGGCCGCCGATACGGGGCCGATGCTGGCGTCGAAGTCGCAGGCGGCATTGCCGAACACGCCGTCGGTCACCAGGCCTATATCCTCCGGCAGGGCTTCGCGCGCGTCGATGCCGCGGCTTTGCAACACCGCCGTCAGCAGCAGGCTGGACAGGCGTTCGCCGTAGCTGAGGATGACGTCGTTGACGAAGTCGGGCACGTCGCCGATGTAGTGGATGCCCGTCAGGAAGCGCTCCAGCTGATCCAGGCGCGCGCCCAGCGCCGCTTCGGCGCGGCTGCGCAACTCCGGATCGGCGATATTCGCCTCCAGGATCTCCTTTTTCATGGCGCGCAAGGTCAGCGTGTAATCGCGGCTTTCGGCCAGGGCGGACAGGGTGCCGGCGCCTTCCTTTGCCGCCTTGACGCAGGCAACCAGCGCATTGGTGATGCCGAAAAAGGCGGACACCACCAGCACGAGGGGACGCTGGTAGGTTTGCACCACATTGACGACACGATCGATGTCTTCCGGGCGGCGGAGGTTGGAACCCCCGAATTTAACGACGATTTTTTTCATGGTGCGGATCCAGGACAGGCGCTGCGGGGCTGGAAAGTATGGGTGAGGCGGGGCAGGTTGTCAAAGCGGGGGGGCTTGGCGGTCTCGCATACTGGACCAGGCAAGGTCGAGCAATACATGCCGCGGAAACAAAAAAGCCACCCGAAGGTGGCTGATTTTTTGCTAAAACATGTTCTTGGTGGCCCGGGGCGGAATCGAACCACCGACACAAGGATTTTCAATCCTCTGCTCTACCGACTGAGCTACCAGGCCAAGAGGCATGATTATAGACAGCGCGAATGCACTTTGCAAGTCCGTGTGACAACTTCCTGCAAAAATAGGGGACCGCGCCCGCAAAACCGTGGCCTTTCGAGCCGCTATAATGGATTGATGAACAGTCCAAGCACCAGTCTCATTACATCGTCCGCCCGGCGCGACACCGATATCTGCATCGTCGGCAACGGCGCCATCGCCAAGACGGCCGCCCTCGGGCTGGCCCAGGCCGGCCACCGCGTCACCTTGTTGACGCCGCCCGCGCCGGCGCTGCCTGCCACCCAGGTCTCCGGCGAGCAGCCGTGGGATGTACGGGTGTATGCCCTCAATCACACGGCACATACTTTACTGTCCTCTCTTAAAGTGTGGGGCGCGCTCGATCAAGCGCGCATCGCGCCGGTGGAATCGATGGTGGTCAATGGCGACGGCCAGCAGCCGGGAGATCTGGCCTTCGATGCTTTCGGCGCCCATGTCGGCGCACTGGCGTGGATCGTCGAGGACCGCAATCTGAACCAGGCGCTCGATGCGGCGCTGCGTTTCGCGCCCCATATCGAGGTGGTGCAGGGGAGAGCCAGTGCGCTGGCCGCAAGCGACACCGGCGCCAGCGTCACGCTGGACGATGGCAGCGCGATCGCCTGCCAGTTGATCGTCGGCGCCGATGGCGGCCAATCGTGGGTGCGCGGGCAGTGCGATATCGGGCTCGATTACCGGCCGTACCATCAGAAAGCGGTGGTCTCGAACTTCAGTTGCGAGCTGCCCCACCACGGCGCCGCCTTTCAGTGGTTTACGGGGCAGGAGGGCATCGTCGCACTGCTGCCGCTGCCGGGTAACCGCGTTTCGCTGGTGTGGTCGGCGCCGGACGCGCTGGCGGCGACCCTGATGTCCGAGACCCTGAGCGAAATGGCGGTGCGCCTGGCGGTGCTGTGCGAAGGCCGGCTGGGCGCCCTGCGCCCGCTGCAGCCGGAAGCGGTCAAGGATTTGCCGCTGTCCCTGATCCGCCCCCATTCGATGGTGGCGCCGCGGGTTGCCCTGATCGGCGACGCTGCCCACGTGATTCACCCGCTGGCGGGCCATGGCATGAACCTGGGCTTTGCCGATGTCGCGCAGCTGCTGGCCACCATCGCCGCGCGCGAGCCGCACCGCGACATGGGCGACGCGCGCGTGCTGGCCCGTTACGCGCGCGCGCGCCGCGAAGACGTGCTGTTGATGCAAGCCGCGACCGATGGTCTGGCGCGCCTGTTCGGCGCCGATATCGAGCCGCTGCGCGTGGCGCGCAATTTGGGGCTAAACTTGCTGAATAAGTTGCCCGTGCTCAAGCGCAAGCTGATGTCGCATGCAATGGGCAAGTAGTCGAGAAACCCACCAATCTTGTACTGAATCCGGAGAAGTAATGCGTAAATTGAAACTGGCGTCACGCGCACTGGCCGCTGCCGCCGCCTCGCTGCTGGCGCTCGGCTGCACCGCCGCCACCGACCCTGCCGTCGAAGCGAACATCAAAAAAGTGGTCGAGCCGCGCCTGGGACCGGGCGTGAAAATCGAGTCGGTCAAGGAGACCCCGTACGGCGGACTGTATGAAGTGCGCGCCGCCGGCGACATCTTATATACCGATAAAAAGGGTGAGTACCTGATCATCGGCCACGTCTACAACGCCAAGACGGCGGAAGATCTCACCAAGCTGCGCGTCGACGAAATCAACAAGATCAAGTTCTCCGATTTGCCATTCGAGATGGCGCTCAAAACCGTCAAAGGCGACGGCAAGCGCGTGATCGCAGTGTTCGAAGATCCGAACTGCGGCTACTGCAAGCGCTTCCGCCAGACCACCTTGAAAGAGATCGACAACGTCACCGTCTACACCTTCCTGTACAACATCCTGTCGGAAGATTCGGGCGTGAAGTCGAAGAACATCTGGTGCTCGGCCGACCGCAACAAGGCATGGGACGAGTGGATGGTGAATGGCAAAGCGTCGCCCGTGGCGCCGGCCAACTGCGCCACGCCGAACGACAAGGTGTTCGCGTTGGGCCAGAAGCTGCGCATCTCCGGCACCCCGGCGATCTTCTTTGCCGACGGTTCGCGCATCCCGGGTGCGGTCGATACCAAGACGCTCGAGTCGAAGTTCGCCACCATCAAATAAGCCTTGCCGCAGCATCCGGCCGCCCGCTCGGGCGGCCGTCGAAGTCACCAATAAAACATAACTCACGCAGCGCCAACACGAAGGGAAGTCCCATGGTCCAACTGAACATCAACGGCCGCGACATGCAGGTCGAGGCCGATCCATCCACGCCCATCCTGTGGGCCTTGCGCGACAACCTGAATATGACCGGCACCAAGTTCGGTTGCGGCGCGGCGCTGTGCGGCGCCTGCACCGTGCACCTGGATGGCGCGGCGATCCGTTCGTGCATCACGCCGATTTCCGCCGCCAGCGGCAAAAAGATCACCACCATCGAGGCGATGGAGTCCGACAAGGTGGGCAAGGCGGTGCAGGATGCCTGGGTCAAGCTCGACGTGCCGCAGTGCGGATACTGCCAGAGCGGCCAGGTGATGAGCGCGACGGCCCTGCTGCGCACGAATAAATCGCCCAGCGACGCCGACATCGACGGCGCCATGAGCGGCAACATCTGCCGCTGCGGCACCTACCAACGCATCCGCGCCGCCATCAAGGACGCGGCCAAGACCTTGGCTTGAGGGGATGATGATGAAACAGGAATGGATCAATCACCCCGCCTTGGTACGTGCGGAAAACGGCGGCCTGTCGCGCCGCGGCTTTCTGAAAGCCGGCAGTCTGCTGGGCGGCGGGCTGGTGCTGGGCTTCGTCATCCCGGGCGCCAACCGCTTCGCAAAGGCCGCCGATGCGCCCAAACCCGTCTACGCACCCAATGCCTTCTTGCGCATCGCACCGGACAACACCGTCACCGTGATGGTCAACCGTCTCGAGTTCGGCCAGGGCGTCAACACCTCCTTGCCGATGCTGATCGCCGAGGAACTCGATTGCGACTGGTCGCAAATGCGAAGCGCGCTGGCGCCGGCCGGCGACGCCTATAAAGACCCGGTGTTCGGCATGCAGATGACGGGCGGCTCGGGCACCATCGCCCACTCCTACGTTCAATACCGCGAAATCGGCGCCAAGGCGCGGGCGATGTTGATCGGCGCCGCCGCCGACAGCTGGAAAGTACCGGCGGCGCAGTGCCGCACCAGCAAAGGTTTTGTGATGGGGCCCGCCGGCCAGAAAGCCAGCTACGGCTCGCTGGCGGATGCCGCCATGAAGCAGCCCATGCCGGCCACCGTCGCCCTGAAAGCGCCGAAGGATTTTACGGTCATCGGCAAGCCCACCCGCCGCATCGACGCGCGCGATAAATCCAGCGGCAAGCAGCAGTTCGGCCTCGATTTCAGCCTGCCGAATACGAAGGTGGCCGTGGTCGCGCGTGCGCCCGTGTTCGGCGCCAAGGTCGCCAAGCTCGATGCCAGTAAAGCACTCGCCATCAAGGGCGTCATCGCCGTGCTGGAAGTGCCGCTGGACCGCGGCGGACGCGGCGTCGCCGTCATCGCCGACGGTTACTGGCCGGCCAAGACGGGCAGGGACGCCCTGGTGATCGACTGGGATGCGGGCAGCCTGGAAAAGGTCAGCAGCGTCGAGCAGATGGCGGCTTTCACGGCGCTGTCGAAAACACCGGGTGCTGTCGTCAAGGCGAACGACATTTCCAAACTGGCGTCGGCGCCGAAAAAAATCTCGGCCGTCTACGAGTTTCCCTATCTGGCGCATGCGCCGATGGAGCCGCTCAACTGCGTGGTCGACCTGGGCGAGAGCGCGTGCACCATCTGGACCGGCACCCAGTTTCCGGGCGCCGACCAGGCCGCGGCCGCAGCTGCCGCCGGCTTGAAACCGGAGCAGGTCACGGTCAACACCAAGATGGCCGGCGGCGGCTTCGGTCGCCGCGGCGTGCCTGCTGCCGACTACATCACCGAAGCGGTGAACGTCGCCAAGGCATATCGAGCTGCCGGCAAATCGGGGCCATTAAAAGTGATCTGGAGCCGCGAGGACGATATCAAGGGCGGATACTACCGGCCCTCGCACGTGCACCGCGCCGACATCGGCATCGGCAGCGATGGCAAGATCGTCGCCTGGGACCACGCCATCGTCGGCCAGTCGATCATGAGCGGCACCATGTTCGAAGGTTTTGCGGTGAAAAACGGCGTCGACAGCACCATGGTCGAAGGGATGGGAGAACCCTACCAGGTGCCGCTGAACCTGACGGCCCACATCGTCAAGGCGAATGTGCCGGTGCTGTGGTGGCGCTCGGTCGGCTCGACCCACACGGCGTTTGTCATGGAGACGCTGATCGACGAGGCGGCCCATGCGGCCGGCGTCGACCCGGTGGCCTACCGGAAATCGCTGATCGATCCCAAGCATGCACGCCACCTGGCGGCGCTCGACCTGGCGGTGGCCAAGTCCGGCTATGGCAAACGCAAACTGCCAAAGGGGAGGGCATGGGGCGTGGCCATGCACGAGTCGTTCAACACCGTGGTCGCCTTCGTAGTGGAAGCATCGGTCACCAAGGGCGTGCCGAAGCTGCACAATGTGTGCGCCGGCGTGCACTGCAACCTGGCGGTCAACCCGATGACCATCGAAGCGCAGGTGCAAAGCGCGGTGCTGATGGCGGTCGGCACCACCTTGCCGGGTTCGGCCATCACCTTGAAGGACGGCGTCGTCGAGCAGCAGAACTTCAGCGATTACACGGTGGCGCGGATGACGGACATGCCGAAGGTGGAGGTGTACACGGTCGCTTCGAACGAGGCGCCCACCGGCATGGGGGAACCAGGCCTGCCGCCGCTGGCGCCGGCGTACGCCAATGCGATTTTTAAATTGACCGGCAAGCGGCTGCGCAAGCTGCCCTTCGACCTGGCCAACGCGTAGCGATGAGCGGCCCGGTCGGCATTTTATTGGCCGCCGGCCGCGGGCGCCGTTTCGATCCGTCAGGAGAGAGAAAAAAGCTGCTGCAGGTGCTGCCCGATGGCGAGCTTGTAGTCGCCGTCAGCGCCCGGCATTTACTGTCGGTGCTGCCGCGCGTGGTGGCGGTGCTGCGGCCGGGCGATGACGATATCGCCGCCATTCTCGGCCCGCTGGGGTGTGAGTTGGTCGTTTGTACGGATGCCGATACGGGAATGGCCGCGTCTCTCGGCGCGGCCTTACTGGCCTCGCTGCCCGACGCGCATTCGTGGATCGTCGCGCTGGGCGACATGCCCTGGGTGGCGCCGGCCACCATCGAGGCGCTCGCTTGCGCACTGGCGAATGGCGCAACCATCGCCGCCCCCGTGTTCGACGGCCGGCGCGGCAATCCGGCCGGCTTTTCGGCGGCCATGCTGCCCGAACTGCTGGCTTTACAAGGCGACGAGGGCGCGCGCAGCCTGTTCGAACGCCACTGTTTCACTGCCGTCGCGACAAGCGACGCCGGCATCCTGCGCGATATCGATCATCCCGTCGATCTTCGACGCGATCTTTGATTCGATCTTTGATTCGATCTTTGACGAAGCGCGATTCCGCTACACTGTCGTCTCTTACCGAGATTATGCGACCCATGAAAAAGCCATCCCCGAAAAAGCTGCCGGCCATCCGTTACACCATCATGCCGAAAGACCTGTCCAGCCATCTGTTCGACGTCAGCGTGACGGTCGATCAGCCGTCCGCCGACGGACAGGTGTTTGCGCTGCCGGCCTGGATCCCGGGCAGCTACATGATCCGCGAGTTCTCCCGCAATATCGTGCAGATCCGCGCCGAGTCGCAGGGCAAGCAGGTGGCGCTGTCGAAGCTCGACAAGCACTCGTGGCGCGCGGCGCCCGTGGACGGGCCACTGACCCTGCATTACGAGGTATATGCCTGGGATCTGTCGGTGCGCGCCGCCCACCTCGATTCGACCCACGGCTTTTATAACGGCACCTCGGTGTTCCTGCGCGTGCTGGGCCAGGAAACCATGCCGCACACGGTCGACATCGTGCGCAGCCCCGAGCCGGCGGCAAAGAACTGGCGCGTGGCGACATCGCTGCCGGAACTGGGCGCAAAACGGTATGGATTCGGCACCTATATCGCCGGTGACTACGACGAACTGATCGACCACCCGGTCGAGATGGGCGAATTTGCGCTGGCCAGTTTCAAGGCCAACGGCATCCCGCACGACATCGTCATCACAGGCAAGGTGCCGAATCTCGACATGGCGCGCCTGCAGGCCGATCTCAAAGCCATTTGCGAAACGCAGATCGCCTTCTTCGAGCCGAAGTCCAAAAAAGCGCCGATGAACAGATATGTGTTCATGACCCTGGCGGTGGGCGATGGTTACGGTGGCCTCGAACACCGCGCCTCCACCGCCCTGATCTGCGCGCGCGCCGACTTGCCGGTCAAGAGCACGCCGAAAAAGCTCGACGCCAACGACGGCTATCTGAAATTTTTGGGCCTGTGCAGCCACGAGTATTTTCATACCTGGAACGTCAAGCGCATCAAGCCGGCGGCGTTTGCGCCCTACGACCTGCAAAATGAAACCTACACGCCGCTGCTGTGGCTCTTCGAAGGATTTACCAGCTACTACGACGATTTGCTGCTGGTGCGCGCCGGGATCATCGACGAGCCGACTTATTTGAAACTGCAGGCCAAGACCATCGGCAGCGTGTTGCGCGGCGCCGGCCGCGGCAAGCAAAGCGTGGCCGAGTCGAGCTTCGACGCCTGGGGCAAATACTACCGGCAGGACGAAAACGCGCCGAACGCCATCGTCAGCTATTACACCAAGGGTTCGCTGGTGGCGCTGGCTTTCGACCTCACCATCCGCGCCAAGACCAACGGCAAGAAGACCCTGGACGACGTCATGCTGGCGCTATGGCAGCGCTTCGGCCGCGATTTTTATGACGGCGGCGCACGCGGCGTGACCGAAGCGGAAGTGGAAGCGCTGTTCGACGAAGCCACCGGCCTGCGTTTGAAACCGCTGTTCAACCGCTACGTGCGCGGCACCGAGGACCTGCCGCTCAATAAACTGTATGCACCGTTCGGCGTGCGCCTGCTCGACGAGCGTAAATCGGCCAAGCCCTCGTTCGACGCCGGCATCGGCCGCGACGGCGCCGACAGCAAGCTGTCGCAAGTCCACGAAGGCGGCGCCGCCCACGCCGCCGGCATGTCCGCCGGCGACGTGCTGGTGGCGCTGGACGGCCTGCGCATCGGCGGCGCACCGGCAGCGCTCGAGGGTTTGTTGGCGCGCTACCAGGTCGGCCAGACGGTCGAAGTGCACGCGTTCAGACGCGACGAGCTGATGACGTTTCGCGTCGTGCTGCAAGGTGAGCGGGTGCCGGGTATTAGCCTGGAACTGATTGACGCGGGTAAGAAGGCAAAAGGGCCGGCGCGGCCGAGCGCTTGAGGAAGTGATCGGTGATCCGCAGGACGCCCCTTTAGAGGAGGGTCGGCAGCACAGCCATGGCAAACAAGATCAGGACGACGCCGACAATCCAGCCGTAATTTGCGGCGGTCATTCTGGCGTTTTGTGAGCCTTTCGGATCGCCACAACTCTCGTTGATCAACTGCTGCGCCTTGACATAAAAATAGCACGTCGGCGCCAGCAAAATGATGCCGAGCGCGTCCCAATTCGAAAACTCGCGGCCGGAGATTTTGTCGATCACCCGTTCAACGAGCGACAACACGACCAGAATAGTCGCGTGGGTGCGGTATTCCCATTCGTCGAGCCGGGGCGCGGCATGCTCGCGTACTTTGCGAAACAGTGAGTGAAAATAAAACACGCTGAAAATCGCGCGCATAAAGGGCCATATCCGGCCCTCGCCATCGCCGTATGAAACGCTGTCGCGATAATAATCCCACTGCTTGTACATCCAATACACCGTGTACAAGCCGAAGGTGAATATAAACATCAGAATGAACTTGCGGGTGCCGACCACATAAAAAGGCGGCGCTGGCGTTTCGGCGGCGATCGCGAGTGCGTCAGCAGTTAGTTCGTTGGCATCAAATTCACTCACGGGCACACTTCCTCATTTAATTGTTGAATGCAATATTACAACAATAATAAGGCGCTGCCAAAAACCCGGGCCGAGCGTCGGCTGCATCTTTGCCCATGCAATTACGGCACCGCGGCATTCAGCGTGATTTGATCATTGCACAGGCGCCAGCGTTCGCAGCTGAAACCGGTAATCGCGGTTGAACAAAAATGTCTCGGAGAAAGTCAGCGATCTCCCCGGTCCCCGCGCCAGGTTGTACGGCATCGGCAAATACGCCGTCCGCCGCATCGACGCCACCGCCACCTTCGAGGCCTCCTCGTCGCGCGAGCGCTGCACGCTGACGTTGGTCAGCTTGCCCGTGTGGTCGACCGTGATGCGCAGCACCACCACCGCCGGCAGCATGGGGGGCAGGGCGCCGCTGAAGGTGTGCGCCGCGTTGTGACGCATGATGTGCCAGGCAGCGTCGGATTTGTACATGTCGACGTTGTCGAAGGCGGTGCGCTGCAGGGGCAAGGGCACGCCATCGTCCGCCTGGCCGCTGCCATTGCCGGTGCCGCGTGCCTGAGACAGGGCGGCGTCGGAGATGCCTGCGTTTGCGTCAGACCCCGAGGAGGGCGCCAGTTTGGGCGAATGCCCGCATGCCGTCAAAACGGCAAACAGGGTCGCGGCTGCGATCCTGGTACCACGATGGATGTTCATGATTCGTCAAATAATCTCGCCAGTTCCACACCAGGGTCGGGCGCGCGCATAAAAGCCTCGCCGACCAGGAATGCATGCACGTTCGCTTCGCGCATGCGCTTGACGTCCGCCGCACCCATGATGCCCGACTCCGTGACCACAAGCCGGTCGCTGCCGATATTGGGCAGCAGGTCCAGCGTGTTGGTCAAGGACACCTCGAAGGTCCGCAGGTTGCGGTTGTTGATGCCGAGCAGAGGCGTGCGCAACTTGAGCGCGGCCTTCAATTCGGCGTCATCATGTACTTCGACCAGCACATCCATCCCAAGTTCCATCGCGCAGGCTTCTAATTCATGCATGAGGCCGTGATCGAGGGCGGCGACGATCAACAGGATGGCGTCGGCGCCCATGGCGCGCGCTTCGTAGACTTGGTACATGTCGACGAGAAAATCCTTGCGCAGCACCGGCAGCTCGCAGGCGGCGCGCGCCTGTTGCAGGTATTCGGTGGCGCCCTGAAAGAAATTCTTGTCGGTGAGGACAGACAAGCAGGCGGCGCCATGACGGGCGTAGCTTTCGGCGATCGCCGCCGGCTGAAAATCGGGCCGCAGCACCCCCTTCGACGGCGACGCCTTTTTCACTTCGGCGATGACGCCCGCGCGCCCACTGGCGATGGTGCGGCGCAGATTCGCTTCGAAGCCGCGCAATTCGGCGCGCAAACCGGCGTCGCGCTCGACCTCGCTTCTTACACTTTCCAGGCTGCGGTACTTACGGGCAGCGGCCACTTCATCGGCCTTGACGGCCAGGATTTTGTTCAGAATGTCGGACATTATTGAGTACTCAAGTATTTTTGGTAAGAGCCAGCTTGAGACCAAGCCAGACAAACAGGCAACCGGTGGCGCGATTGAGCCAGGTCACGACCTTCGGATCGAGTTTGATCCTGGCGCTTGCGCGCGCCGTGAACCAGGCCAGGGCGTTACACCACAACATGCCATTGATATTGAAAATGCAGCCGAGCGCGATGAACGCGAGCGCCTTGTTCGGTGTCGCTGCATCGATAAACTGCGGCACGAACGCCAGGAAAAACAGCGCGACTTTTGGGTTCAGCACATTGGTCAAAAAGCCCTGCCCGAACACTTTATGCAGAGGCATGGCGGGGGCTTTGACCACCACCGCAGCGGCGCCGCCCTTGCTTTTTAAAAGTCCGAACGCCAGGTACAGGATGTAAGCCGCACCGATGTATTTGATGACGGTAAACGCAGTGGCGGAGGTCTGCAGCACCGCCGACAAGCCCAGCGCCGCGGCGAACACGTGGACGAACACGCCGGCGCCGATGCCCAGCGCGGCCACGCTGCCGGCGCGCGCACCCTGCGAGGCGCTGCGGGTCATGATCAACAGGGAGTCCGGGCCCGGCATCAGATTCAACAGCAGGCCGGAGACGATGAACAGGCCGAGGTCGTGGATGCCGAACATGCTCAATCCTTAGTGATTGCCGAGGCGCCGCGTCACTTCGACGAACTGCGCCAGCTTGGCGCGCGCGGCGCCCGATTCGATGGCCGCACGGGCTTTCATTAAGCCGTCCTCGATCGAGGAGGCCACACCGGCCGCGTACAACGCGGTGCCGGTATTGAGGGCGACGATGTCGAAGGCGGGACCGGCCACGCCATCGAGTGCTTCCATCATTCTCGTCTTCGACTCCGCGGCGTCGGCCACTTTCAGATTGCGGCTGGCGATCATCGGCAAGCCGAAATCTTCGGGATGGATTTCGTATTCGCGAATTTCGCCGTTGACCAGTTCACCGACCATGGTGGCCGCGCCCAGCGACACTTCATCCATATTGTCGCGGCCATACACCACCACTGCATGCTGCGCGCCGAGGCGCTGCAGCACGCGCACCTGGATGCCGACCAGGTCGGCGTGGAACACGCCCATCAGGATATTCGGCGCGCCGGCCGGATTGGTCAGCGGTCCCAGGATATTAAAAATGGTGCGCACGCCCAGCTCCTTGCGTACCGGCGCCGCGTGCTTCATGGCGGCGTGGTGATTCGGCGCGAACATGAAGCCGATGCCGGTCTGCGCGATCGACTGGGCGATCTGCTCCGGCGTCAGGTTGATGTCGGCGCCCAGCGCTTCGATGACATCGGCGCTGCCGGACGATGAGGACACACTGCGCCCGCCGTGCTTGGCGACGCGCGCGCCGGCCGCCGCGGCGACGAACATGGCGGTGGTCGAAATATTGAAGGTGTGGGCGCCGTCGCCGCCGGTGCCGACGATGTCGAGCAAATTGGTGGTGTCGGCCATCGGCACCTTGGTGGAAAATTCGCGCATCACCTGGGCGGCGGCGGCGATCTCGCCGATGGTTTCCTTCTTGACGCGCAGGCCCATGGTGAGCGCGGCGATCATGGTGGGCGAGACCTGGCCCGACATGATCTGCCGGAACAGGTGCAGCATCTCGTCGTGAAAAATTTCGCGGTGTTCGATACAGCGCAGCAGGGCTTCTTGTGGCGTGATTTTCATGGTGGCTCCGCTCATTTCAATTCGAGAAAATTCTGCAGCAGCTTGTGGCCGTGCTCGGACAGGATCGACTCGGGGTGAAACTGCACGCCCTCGATGGTGAACTCCTTGTGGCGCACGCCCATGATCTCGCCGTCGTCGGTCCATGCCGTCACTTCCAGGCAGCTTGGCAGGGAAGCGCGCTCGATCGCCAGCGAGTGGTAGCGGATCACCGTGAATGGGCTCGGCAAATCCTTGAACACGCCGACGCCGGTGTGGGCGATCTGCGAGGTCTTGCCGTGCATGACCTGCTTGGCGCGAATGACATTGCCACCGAAGGCCGCGCCGATGGCCTGGTGGCCCAGGCAGACGCCAAGGATGGGCAGCTTGCCCTGAAACTCGCGCAGGATGTCGATGGAGACGCCCGCCTGCGCCGGCGTTTTGGGGCCTGGCGAAATGCAGATGCGGTCGGGCGCCATCTGGCGGATTTCATCCAGATTAATCTCGTCGTTGCGCACCGTGCGCACTTCCTCACCCAGTTCGCCGAAATACTGCACCAGGTTGTAGGTGAAGGAGTCGTAGTTGTCGATCATCAGCAGCATGATTAGAGCTCCCCATCCAGGCCGTCTTGCACTTGTTCGGCGGCGCGCAACACGGCGCGCGCCTTGTTCTCGGTTTCCTGCCATTCCATCTCGGCGATGGAATCGGCGACGATGCCGGCGGCGGCCTGCACGTACAGCATGCCGTCCTTGATGACGCCAGTGCGAATCGCGATCGCCACGTCCATCTCGCCGCCGAAACTGAGATAACCGCAGGCGCCGCCGTAAATGCCGCGCTTCGTTCTTTCGAGTTCGTCGATCACTTCCATCGCCCGCACCTTCGGCGCGCCGGTCAAGGTACCAGCCGGGAAGGTGGCGCGCAGCACGTCCAGGTTCGACATGCCGTCTTTGAGTTTGCCTTCGACGTTGGAAACGATGTGCTGCACATGCGAGTATTTTTCCACTACCAGGCGCTCCGTGACTTTGACGGAGCCGGTTTGCGCGATGCGGCCCAGGTCATTTCTCGCCAGGTCGATCAGCATCACGTGTTCGGCGATTTCCTTCGGATCGGCCAGCAGCTCTTTCGACAGCTCGGCGTCGCGCTCGGGCGTGGCGCCGCGCGGGCGCGTGCCGGCGATGGGACGCAAGGTGACTTTTTTGCCGCCGTCCGGGGCAGTCTCGTTGCGCACCAAAATCTCGGGAGAGGCGCCGACGATCTGCATGTCGCCGAAATTGTAGTAGTACATATACGGCGACGGGTTCAAGGAACGCAGCGCGCGGTACAAGGTCAATGGCGAGTCCACATACGGCTTGCGGATGCGTTGGCCGATCTGCACCTGCATCAAATCTCCCGCCATCACATACTCGTGCGCGCGAGCCACCGCTTTTAAATAGTCTTCCTTGTTGAAATCGCGGATCGCTTCGGTGCGCACCGAGCTGGAAGTGACGGGGGCATCGACACCACGCCGCAGCATCATCCGTAAATCCTTGAGTCGCTGGCGCGCCTTCGAATACGCTTCCGGCATGGCCGTATCGGCGTAGACGATCAGATACAGCTTGCCGGACAGGTTGTCGATGACGGCCAGTTCTTCCGTCACCATCAGCTGGATGTCGGGCAGGCCCAGATCGTCCTTGGGCGCACCGCCGGCCAGCCTTTTCTCGATGTGGCGAACGGTGTCATAGCCAAAATAGCCGGCCAGGCCGCCGCAGAAACGGGGCAGGCCGGGACGCAGCGCCACCTTGAAGCGCGACTGAAATTCTTCGATGAAGTCGAGCGGATTGCCCTCGTGCGTTTCGATGACGGCGCCGTTCTTGACGATCTCGGTGCGCGTGCCGACATTGCGCAGCACCGTGTGGGCCGGCAGGCCGATGAAGGAATAGCGGCCGAAGCGCTCGCCGCCCACCACCGATTCGAGCAAAAAGGTGTTCTTGCCGGTCGACTGGGTCTGCGCCAGTTTGAGGTACAGGGTGAGCGGGGTTTCCAGGTCGGCAAACGCTTCCGAAATGAGGGGAATGCGGTTGTAGCCCTGGTTGGCGAGGGATTTGAATTCGAGTTCGGTCATGCTTTTTCTCCATGCCGCGTGCATCGTGGACGCGGTGGGGTTTCAAAAAACCTGGCGGCGCGCAGGGCAGCCGTCAGCAATCGGGTGGGCGATCAGCCCAGTGGGTTACTTAGCCCAGGATTGCCAGCGTCGCCAAAGCCAGGCCTCAAGGGCGCCGGTTTGGTTGACAGTGTGTTTTTTGGTGAAAAACATGAGTGTTGGGTTCAGTTTGCGCTGTGGTTATGCGAACTAATCAAGGACGCCGCTTCGAGCAGCGAATCCACTATACCATCGGAATCGGCTTCGTGTATAGACCGTCCGTGGTTGTACCCGTAGGGCACGGCCAGCACCCAGCAGCCGGCCGCGCGCGCCGCCTCGGCGTCGTTCGACGAGTCGCCGATCGCCACCACATCGGCAGGTGAGAGGTCGAAATCGGCGCACACCTGCAGCATCGGCATCGGATCCGGCTTTTTGCGCGGCAGGCATTCGCCGCCGTAGACCAGCTCGAAGTACGGTGCTAGCCCCATTTTGCTCAGCAGGGGGCGGGCGAAGGCGATCGGCTTGTTGGTCACGCAGACCATCCGCAAATCCATCGCCTGCATCGCGGCCAGGCCCTCGATCACGCCGTCATACAAAGTCGCGTGGTCTCCGTTGATGGCGAGGTAGTGGCGCTGGTAGGCCGCCATCGCTTTTTCATACCGCTGCTGCACGCCGGCGGCATCGAAGTCGATGGCCAGCACGCCGCGGATCAGATTCTCGGAACCCTTGCCGACCAGGTTTTCCACCTGCTGGGCCGTGATCGGCCGCAGATCCAGTTCTTCGCGCATGCGGTTGATGGCGACCTGAAAATCGGGCACCGTGTCGAGCATGGTGCCATCGAGATCGATGATGACCGCGCGGATGACGCCGTGCCCGGGCCGCATCAGAAGCTGTCCTGGCCGACCTTGGCAAGCTCGAGCCGCATGGCGTCGATCACTTCCTTGTAATTCGGCTGGCCGAAGATGGCGGAGCCGGCGACAAACGTGTCGGCGCCTGCTTCGGCGGCGGCGCGGATATTCTCGACCTTGATGCCGCCGTCGACTTCGAGCAGGATGTCGCGGCCCGATTCATTGATCATGCGGCGCGCGATGGTCAGCTTTTTCAGCGCCTCGCCGATGAAGGACTGGCCGCCGAAGCCGGGGTTGACGGACATGATCAGGATCATGTCGATCTTGTCCATCACGTGGTTCAGGTAGTGCATCGGCGTGCCCGGATTGAACACCAGGCCGGCCTTGCAGCCACTGTCGCGGATCAGCTGCAGGCTGCGGTCGATGTGGTCCGACGCTTCCGGGTGAAAGGTGATGATGTTGGCGCCGGCCTTGGCGAAGTCGGGAATCAGGCGGTCGACCGGTTTTACCATCAGGTGCACGTCGATCGGCACCTGCACGTGCGGACGGATCGCCTGGCACACCAGCGGGCCGATGGTCAGGTTCGGGACGTAATGGTTGTCCATGACGTCGAAGTGGATGATGTCGGCGCCGGCGGCGACGACGTTGCGCACTTCTTCACCCAGGCGGGCGAAATCGGCGGACAGGATGCTGGGGGCGATCTGGTATGTGGTCATGGCGGACTAGGTCGATGCTGTTGAAATCGGGAGCCGCTATTTTACCCTTTCAAGCGAATCGGCCGTGCGCGGGACGGTGTCGCGGCCCCCGGGGTATGATGCTGGAAGAGGCATTCGCCCGTCCATACATACCGCGCCACCCGAGGAATTTCGATGTCCGCCTACGAACTCACCGTCTCCGTCAAAACCCAGTACCTGCCCGACCAGTCCGAGCCCGAGCGCGACAATTATGTGTTCGCTTACACCATCACCATCAAGAATACGGGCACGGTCGCCTCGCAGCTGATCTCTCGCCACTGGGTCATCGTCGACGCCAACAACAGCAAGCAGGAAGTGCGCGGCCTGGGCGTGGTTGGTCATCAACCCCTGCTGCAGCCGGGCGAACAGTTCGAATACAGCAGCGGCACTCAAATGGCCACGCCGCAGGGCTCGATGTTGGGCGAGTATTTTTGCGTGGCCGAGGACGGCCACCAGTTCGAAGCGCCGATTCCCGAATTCGTGCTTTCGCTGCCGAGAACCCTGCACTGATCAGGGTTTGGGCGCGCTTTTGTCGTCGTCGTCCTCGTCGTCGCGGCGCTTCGGCGGCAGATACATGGTCCACCACACGATAAACACCAGCAGGAACAGCGCCACACCCGCTTCCACCATCAATAGCCACATAGTTAACCCGAACCTTATGAATGACGTCCGCCGCAGTGTACCGTTAATCAGCAGCGCGCTGGCGCTGGCGTTGGGCCTCTCCGCCTGCCAGACCACGCCGCCGGCGCGCACGCCGGTGCTCATGCCGGCGCCGATCGGACCGGTCGGCGTGCAGCCGCCGGTGGTGACGCCGCCCGCGCCCCCGCCAACTCCCTTGATGACGCCGACCACCTTCGACGCGCTCCCCGGCTGGCAGCAGGACGATCTGCGTGAAGCCTGGCCGGCGTTCATCGGCTCGTGCAAGGCGATCGCCTCCAAGCCGCAGTGGGCCGGCGTCTGCGCCGCCGCGGCTGGCGTCGACGCGAAAGACGCTGGCGCCGTGCGCAGTTTTTTCGAGACGCGGTTCACGCCTAACTTCATCCGCGCCGCCGACGGCACGGATTCCGGCTTGATCACGGGATACTATGAGCCGATGCTGAACGGCGCCCGCAAACGGGGCGGCGCGTTTCAGACGCCCTTATATAAAGTGCCGGACGATCTCTTGACCATCGACCTCGGGGCGGTCTACCCCGATCTGAAAAACATGCGCCTGCGCGGCCGCCTGGTCGGCAAGAAGGTGGTCCCCTACAGCACCCGCGCCGACATCGAGCGGGCCGACATCGCCGGCAAGGAGCTGCTGTGGGTCGACGATCCGGTCGAAGCCTTCTTCCTGGAAGTGCAGGGCTCCGGCCGGGTCGAGCTGAAAGACAGCGGAGAAACCGTGCGCGTGGCCTACGCGGACCAGAACGGCCATCCCTACAAAGCGATCGGCCGCTGGCTGGTCGAGCAAGGGGAGATGACGGCGAAGGAAGCGTCCGCGCAAAGCATCAAGGCCTGGATCGCCGCCCACCCGCAGCGCCGCCAGGAGCTGTTCAACGCCAACCCCAGCTACATCTTTTTCAAGGAAGAGCGCCTGCCCGATCCCTCGATCGGACCGAAGGGCGGCCTGGGCGTGCCGCTGACGCCGGGCCGCTCGGTGGCGGTCGATCCGCAGTTCCTGCCGCTGGGCGCGCCCATCTGGCTGGCCACCACCCGCGCCGGCAGCGAAGTCCCCATGCAAAGACTCATGATGGGCCAGGACACGGGCGGCGCCATCCGCGGCGCGGTGCGGGCCGATTTTTTTTACGGATTTGGAAAGCAGGCGGCGGACAATGCGGGCCTGATGAAGCAGCGCGGCCAGATCTGGGTTCTACTTCCACGCTGATCTACAATCGCGCCTATAAAACAACCAACAACCTGGAGCCACCATGGACTACACCGACCTCTTGATCGAAACCCACGGCCGCGTCGCCGTCATCCGCCTGAACCGTCCGAAAGCGCTCAACGCCCTCAACGACAACATGATGAACGAGCTCGGTCACGCCCTGTACAAATTCGACGCCGACAAGGACATCGGCTGCATCGTCCTGACGGGCAGCGAAAAAGCCTTCGCCGCCGGTGCCGACATCGCCGCCATGGCCGAGTACACCTATGCCGACACCTATCCCGATAACTACATCGGCCGCAACTGGGAGCACATCCTCAATGTTCGCAAGCCGGTGATCGGCGCCGTGGCCGGATTTTGCCTGGGCGGCGGCTGCGAGCTTGCGATGATGTGCGATTTCCTGATCGCCGCCGACACGGCCAAATTCGGCCAGCCCGAAATCAAGGTCGGCGTCACGCCCGGCGCCGGCGGCACCCAGCGCCTGCCGCGCACCATCGGCAAATCGAAAGCCATGGACTTGCTGCTGACGGCGCGCATGATCGACGCCGCGGAGGCCGAGCGCACCGGCTTGGTCTCGCGCGTGGTCGGCGCCGACAAGCTGATGGAAGAGGCGATCGCCTCTGCCACCGTCATCGCCTCGATGTCGGTGTCGGTCGCCATGGCCATCAAGGACAGCGTCAACCGCGCTTTCGAGACGACTTTGACGGAAGGCGTGCGCTACGAGCGCCGCTACTTCCACGCCGCTTTCGGCACGCCGGCGCAGAAGGAGGGCATGTCCGCCTTCCTGGCCAAGCGGCCGGCGGATTTCAAGGGGCTGTAATGGCACACAGGGCAAAGCTCGCCGGTCTGTATGTAGCCGCCGCCTTTGCCCTGACGGCATGTTCGGGCTTGCCCAAGCCGGCGCCCAGCGCCATGCCGGTGGCGCTGGCAACCGACGATACGGCCATCGCGCAAACCCTGGCGCCACTGGTCGCCGCCCATTCGGCGCAATCGGGCATCTATATGCTGCGCGACGGCCGCGAAGCGTTCGCGGCCCGCGCCGTGCTGGCCAACGCGGCCCAGCGCAGTCTCGATGTGCAGTACTACATATGGCACAACGACATCACCGGGGTCTTGCTGTTCAATGCCCTGGCTGCCGCCGCCGACCGCGGCGTGCGGGTGCGCCTGCTATTGGACGATAACAATACCAAGGGCCTCGACGCCACCATGGCGATGCTCGACGCCCACCCGAATATCGAAGTCCGCCTGTTCAACCCGTTTACGTTGCGCAGCGTGCGCCCGCTCGGCTATCTCACCGATTTCTCGCGCCTGAATCGGCGCATGCACAATAAATCGTTCACGGTCGACGGCCACGCCACCATCATCGGCGGGCGCAATATCGGCGACGAATATTTTGGCGCCGCCGGCGAGGTGCTGTTCGCCGATCTCGACGTACTGGCGGTGGGGCCGGTGGCGACCGACGTCGAGCAGGATTTCGACGAGTACTGGAACTGCGCTTCTTCGTACGCGGCCAGCCAGATCATCGAGCCGGCGACACAGGCCAGCATCGCCGCCGTCAAGGCGGAAGCGGCGGCCATCACCGGCACGCCGGCGGCGCAGGAATACATCGCCGCGATCCGTGCCTCGACCTTTGTCGCCGACATCAAGGCGCACAGCCTGCCGCTGGAGTGGGCCAGGGCGCAGCTGGTCAGCGACAATCCCGCCAAGGGACTGGGACAAGCGGCGCCATCGACCCGCATCACCCCGCAAATGCGCCAAGCGGTGGGCGAACCGGCCAAATCGCTCGACATCGTTTCTCCCTATTTTGTGCCGGGCGAGGAGGGCGCTGCAGGTTTCGCGGCGCTGGCCCGCAAGGGCGTCAGCGTGCGCGTGCTGACCAATTCGCTGGCCGCCACCGACGTCGCCGCCGTCCATGCCGGTTATGCCAAGCGGAGAGTCGAGCTGCTGGGGAGCGGCGTGCACCTGTACGAATTGCGGCGCAGCTGGGCGCCGGGCGCCGCGACCGAGCGCGGCCCGTTTGGCAGCTCCGCCTCCAGCCTGCATGCCAAGACTTTTGCTGTCGACGGCGACCAGCTGTTTATCGGCTCCTACAATCTCGATCCCCGTTCGGCGCGCTTGAACACGGAAATGGGATTTATTATCGATAGTCCGAAACTGGCCCAGCGCCTGACGACTGTCATGGCGACCGGCATGCCGGACCGCGCTTATGAGGTGCAGCTGACCAAGGAGGGCAGACTGGTCTGGCTGGAGCAAAAGAACGGCGCGACGGTCCGTCACTTCGAAGAGCCGGACGCGAGCTTCTGGCGAAAACTGCAGGTATCGGTGCTGCGCTGGCTGCCGATCGAGTGGCTGCTCTGAAAAATAGCCCTTGCGCGCAGCCCAGCCGCTTGCTATAGTTCGCCTCCCCGCAAAACGGGGCGCAAACTGAAGAGTGTGGCGCAGGTCCAAAGACCGAAGCGAAGCACTAAAAAATGAGCGTGACAGAAACGGCGAAATGCTTCATAATATCGCTCCTCTGCTGATGAACACAACGCTTCATCGAATTGCAGAGAATGCAGGTCCATACAAAGTTCTTTAAAAATTAACAGTCGATAAGTGTGGGCGTTTGATGAAAGTGCCAAGACCTCGGTCTTGAATACTTAAATTATCAAATGTTCACAAAAAAGAAATATAGGCGCTATGAAAATAGTGGCCTGTCAGTATTTTGAGTGAGCGATCTGTCCTAACGGACATTAAACAGAGAT
>JACXTT010000710.1_pt1 | contig 56941 bp, 45 predicted proteins | sample 9270951 | NCBI WGS metagenome assembly JACXTT01 (sample SAMN15532306, study PRJNA645909) | rock metagenome | isolation source: weathered quartz diorite | place: Puerto Rico | collected 2017-06-21
TTCCCCAAGTGCTACTGATTGCAGTTGTGCCCATACTGGTGGCTCGCCGTTTCGCGTGGCGATCACTTTGACTCATGGAATCTGCCGCCATGCTTGCAATTGTTGCCTGGATCACCTGCTCCTTCGCGGTTGGCCTTTTTGCCAACGCCCTGGGACGCTCCGGCGCCACATGGATTATCTTCTCGTTGATCCTGAGCCCGTCGCTTGGGCTGATGGTCGTCGCCGTGCTCGACAAGAAGTGGACCAGGTCGGCTCGCGTGATGACTGCCATTGCACCTGCAGCGGTGTCAGTGCCCGTATAGCCAGCCGGCAGGACCTTTTCGGGGTCATCGCTGAACCCGCACTTTGGAAAATGTAGGGTTCGTCAGAATCTGAAGATCCACCTAAAGCAGGCCTTCGGCGCGTGGTGCGGCCGGCTGGAAGCCGCCCGCACTTACTTCAGCGCCTTCAACCGGTTGTTCGCCGCATGCGCGCCTTCGGTACCGGGATACTTGGCCACCACCTGTTCCAGCGTTTTGTGCGCGGCAGCCTTCTGGCCGGACTCGAGTTGATTATTGGCCACCGCGATCATGGCGTCCGGCACCTTGGGATGCGTCGGGTTGGCATTGATCATTTTCTGCAGCACCCAGGTGGACCCCTTATAGTCGCGCTGCGCGTATAGCGAGTTGCCGAGCCAGTACTGCGCCAGCGGCAGGTACGGGCTCTGCGGATACTTCTTGATAAACGACGAGAACGAATTCCCGGCGCTCTTGAAATCGCCCGCCTGGAAATGCTTGAGCGCGGCGTCGTATTCGGGCTTCTCGCCCGGCTGCGACGTGCCTTGGCGGTCTTCGACAGAAGCGTGCTGCGGCTCGAACTTCTTCAGGCGCGCATCCAGGTCAGCGTAGTAGTCCTTCTGCTGCTTCTGCAGCGTCGCCACCGTGTTCTGCAGCACTTCGTTCTGACCGCGTAGCCGCGCCAGTTCCTGGCGTAGACCTTCGAGCTGGTTCTGCAGGTCGAGTGTGGTGCGGCTGTTCTGCTCAATGCGCTGGGTCGCCGTCGCCTGGAAGCTGTTGAACTGGTCGCGCAGGTTGATGACCGTTTTGCGCGCCTGCTCATCGTCGAACACTCCGGCGTGCGCCTGCGTGAGGGGCAGCATACCGCCGCTAGCAATGGCGGCGAGCCACAACAGGGTGGAAACTCGTACTTTCATGGATGGGTCGTCGTTGGTTGTGTCGGTTAGCCCTCGTCACATCGCCGTTGGACAGAGGGCCGAATCTGCGGGTTTATCCAACCCGGAAAAACTCCACGCTCTGCCCCGCATTGACCGCCCGCTTGAGCCATGACGGCAGCTCCCCCTGCCCGTCCCAAGTCAGCCTCTCGGCGTTGCGGTAGCAGACCGCCGGCGGCGGGGGTGGCGGAGGCGGCGGCGGATCGAAGCACCCCGCTGCTTTTAGCGCCTCCATCGTCAGCCCATAGTCGGCCATTTGGTCCTGGATCCAGCGGATCGCCGCCGCCCGCTCATTGTTGGCTGTCATCGCTACCGTCACCGCTGTCGCTGTCGCTGCCGTCATTCGGGTTGAGGGACGCCGCCGGCGCGCCCTGCCCTTCGTTCTGTGCCTCGTTCCCCGCTGGCGCCGAGCGGGCCTTGCCCCGCCGCTTACCTCCGCCGTCCCGCTCGTGCAGCGCCCCGCGCAATTCTGCCAGCAGCTGCCGTGCGAGCGCCGCTTCGGCCTCGGCGCGCTCGGCCCGACTCTGCGTCGAAGCCAGCTCGGTGCCCAGTCGCTCCCGCTCGAGCGCTTGCCGGCCTTGCGCCTGCTCGGTGGCCGCGAGCCGGTCCGTCAATGCCGCGGCCTGAGCCTCGAGCCGCGCACGGGCCTCCGCGTAGGCCACCGCGGCGTCGCGGGATTCCTGGCGCGCAGCCGCCAGTTCGCCGCGCAGCTCTTCTGTGGTCCGCTCGCTTTTCTGGCGTGCAGTACGTTCCTGGTCAAGCTCTCGCAGTGCACGCCGCTCGCTGGCTTCTGCCCGTTCCTGGGCAATGGTCACCTGCTCGCGGGCGCGCTCCAGCTCGGTCGAGAATTGGGTGCGCAGGGCCGACAACTGGCGACCGGCGGCCTCCAATTCCGCCCGGCCCGCTTCCCATCGCGCCTGCGTCGCGGCATGCGCCTGGCGCTCGGCGACCAGTTCTGCCTGCAACGCTTCGTGCGCCTCTCGCGCCTCGCCCAACTGCGCCGAAATCGCCAGCGCGTCCTCGCGCGCGGCTGCGGTCTCGGCGCGCGCAGTGTCGCGCTCGGTCTCAGCCGCACTCGCAACGTCGCGGGCTTCCGCCCGCAGCGCGGCCAGCTCGCTGCTGGCGGCTTCGTTGGCGGCCTGCCAGATCGTCTTGATGGCCTCGGCGGCAACGTCCTTGAGCGCGTCGGGCAGATCCGGATGGTCAATGGTGACCCGTGTGCGCCCGCGCAACTCCTGCCAGAACTGCTGCAGCACCTCGGCCGGCGTACCCATGCTGCCTTTGCGCACCAGGCTGTAGAGCTTGTTGGCCGTGGGCGTGACCCCGTATCGGAAGAACAGCAGGCCGCAGACCTCGCGGTACAGCGCGCGGGTTTCGGGGAAGCGGCTGCGCAATTCGGCGATGTCGTGAGCCATCGCGGCCTGCAGGGTGGTGTCGGTCAGATCGAGGTCGGCAGCGAGCATCGTGGGGAAAAGAACTGATTCGGTTCTCTTATTTTACTACGTAATACGCCATAGATCTTGATCGATAGGCAATTCTTTAGACATAAGTCTTCTTATGTCTATAATTACACCCAAATCTCATTTTCGATTTGCGTCTCCCCCATGAATTCCGCCCTGGATGCCGGTCATCCGACCGCCCGCGCCCTCCCCACCATGCAGCCCGTGCCGCTCGAGCGCCTGCGGCTACCTGCAGGACTGTCCGGCGTCGAAGGGACGAATCGCGCGCCGGCGCGCGGAGCGCAGATTGCCGCCTCGGATGACCTGGCGGCGATCGCCGCCTGGCTGGCGCGCTACGCCGACAGTCCGGCCACGCTGCAGGCCTATCGGCGCGAGGTCGAGCGGCTCTTGCTCTGGACCACGCTGCAGCGCGGCAAGCCGCTGTCCTCGCTGGTGCATGAGGACCTGCTGGCCTACGAGCATTTCCTGTCGGATCCCCAACCCGCCGCGCGCTGGGTGCTGGCTGGCAGCAAGAAGCTGGCGCGCCGCCATCCGGACTGGCGCCCGTTCGCCGGCCCACTGTCGCCGGCAAGCACGCGCCAGGCCATGGTGATCCTGAATGCCTGTTTTGCCTGGCTCACGCAAGCGGGCTACCTGGGCGGCAATCCGCTATCGCTAGCGCGCCGCCGGCGCGGCCCGGCCAAGGCGCGGATCACGCGCTACCTGAGCCATGCGCTATGGGATGCGGTCAAGGAAGCGATCGAGGCCATGCCCACGGACACCGACCGCGAGCGCCTGCACGCCGCGCGCTGTCGCTGGCTATTCACGGTGCTCTATCTGGGCGGACTGCGCGCGGCGGAAGTCGCGGGCACGACCATGGGGGCCTTCTTTGGCCGGCGCGACACGCAAGGCGTCGAGCGCTGGTGGCTGGAAGTCACCGGCAAGGGCAACAAGCCGCGGCTGGTGCCCGCCACGGACGAACTGATCGCCGAACTGGCCCGCTACCGCCGCGCGCATGGGCTGCCGCCCGTTCCGCAGCCCGGGGAGGATCGCCCCCTGGTCCTGCCGGTCATTGGCCGCGAGAAGGCCATGTCGCGCGGCGCGCTGCATCTGGTCATCAAGGAGGTGTTCGGCATGGCGGCCGAGCGCCTGCGTGCGCGCGGGCCGGAATGGGCCGCGCAGGCCGAGGTGCTCGCCAGCGCGTCGGCGCACTGGCTGCGGCATACGGCAGGTTCGCACATGAGCGACCGCCAGGTGGACCTGCGCCATGTGCGCGACAACTTCGGTCACGCCTCCATTGCCACCACCAGCATCTACCTGCACACCGAGGACGACGCACGGCACCAGGCCACGCAAGAACGGCACCGGATTGGGTGGCCCCATAAGACCTAGAACCCACCCGCTTCTCCTCGACGACAAGCAAGCCTGTCTTTGTAATTTCACGAACGAAGCAGACCCCGCGATCCGAAGATCAGAGGAGGCGTTCAACGTCAGGGGTGGTTAGCACGGCACCGACTTCATGACCAGGATAGACAAGAGTCGCTCGCGGAAATAGCCGGAGCCCGCAGCGGTATCTCATACCGCCGCAGTCCGATCCCGTGTCTTGCGCACGCGTTACGCGCTCGTCCCAACCCTGCCGTCGGTGACGCCTCACCCTGACCAGATCACAACCCCAGCGCCAATCCATCACTGCGCGGATCGTGCGCGCCCGTCATGCGTCCCCCTGCCGCGATGCGAATGGCGCCGGGATGACCGGCAAGCTGGCTTCGGGCCGGGATCGGGCTCAGTTCGTGGCCGCGCGCTGCAAGGTTGCTGAACACTTCCCTTCCCGCGTCCTGTTCCAGCTTGAGCGTATCGCGGCTGTCCGAGAACGTCCTGCCGAGCAGGAAGCGCGGGCGCCCAAGCGCCGTGTACGGGTCCATGCCGTAGTCGATCAGCCGCGTCAGTACCGCGGCCAGCGTCTGCGGCTGTCCGTCGGCGCCCTGCGTGCCGTATAGCAGATGCGGACTCCCGTTCTTCAGGTACATGCCCGGATTCAGCGTATGGAAGGGTCGTTTGCCGCCCTGCAGCACGTTGGGGCTGGCGGGATCGAGGCTGAACGAGGCGCCCCGGTTGTGCCACAGAATGCCCGTATCGCCGACGACTACCCCGCTGCCCCAGTCGAAATAGACCGTCTGCAGCATGCTGACGCAGTTGCCGTGGCTGTCCGCCGCGCCAATGTAGACGGTGTCGCCCGGCCGGAATACATGCGGCCACGGCATTGCCGCGTCCATGCGGATACGGGCGGCATGGGCGTCGAGGTGGGCGCGTGACAGTAGCCGGTCGACCGGCACGTCGGCAAAGTCCGGGTCCGCCACGTAGCGGTTGCGGTCCAGGAATGCCAGCTTCACCGCCTCCACGAGCAGGTGGTAGTAGTCGGCGCTGCCCTCCGGCACCGACGCCAGGTCGAAGCGGTCGAGGATGCCCATGATCTCCAGCGTCGTCACGCCTTGCGTGGGCGGGCGCAGGCCCAGCAGTTCGCCGTCGCGATAGGGCACGCGCAGCGGGGCTTCATCACGCGCGCAGCAGCGCGCCAGATCGGCGGCCGTCAGCGGCGAACCAGCCTGCTTCAGTCCGGCAGCAATGCGCCCGGCGAGATCGCCTTCGTAGAACTCTCGCCCGCCATGCGTCGCGATCTTGTCGAGCGTGCGCGCGAGGTCGGGCTGGCGGAACAGGTCTCCCGGCTTCGGCAGCCGGCCTTGCGGCATGAAGGCACGGGCGAAGCCGGGCCAGTCCGCGAGGTCGCGCGCGCGGAAATCCTGCCAGAAGCACTGCGACGGGGTTACAGCGAAACCGTTGGCGGCGTGCTCGATCGCCCGGGAGAACAACGACGACCACGCTTGCGTGCCGCCCCATGCCTTGCGGCTGTGCGCATACGCCTGCTCCCATGTTGCGACGGTAGCCGCGGCGGTCACGGTGGCGCCGGGCCCGCGCAGCGGTATCGCGCCGCTATAGGACGGCAGGTTCGCAGCGGCCTGGCCAATGCCGGAAAGCGTGCGCACGTCGCCGTGGCGGTCGCTGATGACCAGGAAGGCATCGCCGCCGAGGCCGGTGAAATGCGGATACGTCACGCTCAATACGGCGCCGATGGCAATGGCAGCCTCGATCGCGTTGCCGCCGGACTGCAGCACTTCCAGACCGGCGCGGCTGGCCAGCTCGTGCGGGCTGGTGACCATGCCCCGCGTGGAGCGAGCAAGTTTGCCTTGCCCCGCAGGCATGTCCGGCTTCATGTCCGCCTGCACCGCTGCCGGCAATACCGCCGTGCCCGCGAGCGCCGCCGAGCCTGCCAGGAATTCGCGGCGCGTGGTACCCGCGCCGCCCGTCAACGTGTCACCAAGGAATCCCATGAATCTTCCCCAAGGAAGGATAGTGATAGTTCGTGAGGGACCGCCGCCCGCCTCCTTGCCGTGCGGCGACCTCAATGTGCGGAGGGTCTGCGACGGCTCACGCTTCCTGCTGCCACCCCTGCCACGGCTTCTTCGTGCCTTCCGGCGCCGAGTAGCGCTCCTTGAGCCAGGCGTATGCCGGTCCGAGGGCGTTCATGGCAATCACCGCGCCGAGCGCGGCGACCGGGTCATGCGGCACAGGGCCGAATCCGCCGAACAACGTCGCGAAGTACGAGGCGAAGCCGAAGAACATGCCAGGGATGAAGCTCAGCGCAGGGAATACGCGGGCGAGGAACATCATGCTGCCGTTCAGGCAGAACAGGATCACCATCTGCGCGACGATGAACGACGCGCCGGTGAACTGTGTCGACGCCTGCCTGAAGCAAAGCACGATCAGAAACGCAAACAGCGACCCGACGGGCAACGTCGGCCAGATCTTCTTCAGGTTCTCGGGCGTTGGCCCGCCCATGGCGAAGGTGGCCGCCCAGCTGATAAAGATTGCCCAGGGCGGCAGATGGTATGGCGGCAAGGCAATAAGGACGGTGGTGATGGCGAGCAACGACGCGACGACTTCGGCAGGCAGCTTCTTCACGGTGGTCTCCTCTGGGTGGCAATGCATCAGTGCGGGCAGCACTCATGGCGCTGGCTGCGGCCATGGATCTTGCAGCGGTGCTCGGTAACGACGGTGACCCTGCCCCGCTTGACGACCCACAGCCGGGGCGGGATGTCGAGCAGTGCGTCGGCCACGCGGAAGGTGTCGAGGATGACCAGGTCAGCCTGCCTGCCCACCGCGATGCCGTACCGTTTCTCGAGCCCGATCGCGCGGGCGGCGTTGTACGTCCCCATCTCCAGCACCGCGAGCTGGTGCTCGGGCACGCCGAACTGCGCCACGTGCGCAAGCATGTTGCCGACCTGCAGCATGTCGGCCTTGCCGAACGGCGTGAAGGCGTTGCGGACATTGTTCGACGAAAACGCCACGTTGACGCCGGCGGTGTGCAGCGCCTTGACCGGCGTCAGCCCGCGCCGCGGGTTCTGGCGGTCCTTGCGTCCACCTAGATAAAGATCGGTGGCCGGCAGCGTGACGATGCTGATGCCCGCTTCGCGCAGCGCCTCAGCCACCGGCGCCAGTTCGTCGGGGTCAAGCGCGCCGAGGCTCGTCACGTGCCCGAGCGCGACCTTGCCCTGGTAACCGGTCTCGATGGTCTTCTTCGCAATGTATGAGACAGCCGCGAAGCGCTGGTCGCTGGTGTCGTCGGCGAAATCGGCATGCATGTCCACCGGCGCGCCGAAGCGCTGGGCCAGCTCGAACACCATGTCGATATGCCGCGTCGTGTCGGCCCAGGTCAGCTCGTTGTACGGGCAGCCGCCCACCACGTCGGCACCCAGCCGCATCGCCTCGGTCATCAGCTCGTAGGTGCCGCCTGACTTCAGGATGCCCTCTTGCGGAAAGGCCACGATTTGCAGGTCGAGCAGGTCGTCGTACTCCTGCTTCAACTCCAGCAGCGTCTCCACGCCGATCAGGCCCTGGATCAGGTCGACATCCGGATGCGCGCGCACTGCCACCGTGCCGTGCTTCACTGCCATGTCGAGTACCTGGCGCGAACGGTCCAGCACGTCATTGCGCTCCTGCTTGCCCTTCAGGATGCCGGTGACGCGGATCGCCTCGTCGAGCGTCCCGAAGCGTGCAGGCAGGCGCCGGTGCAGCAGCGCCTTGTCGAGATGCAGGTGGGCCTCGACCAGCCCCGGAATCACCGCGCGGCCGCCGGCGTCGATCACCTCGTCCGCCTGCACCTCGATGCCAGGCTCGATGGCCGCGATCTTCCCGTCCGTGATGGCGATATCGGTCAGCGGGTCGTCGTCGCGGACGCACGCGTTCCGTATCAGCAGATGTGTCTGCATGACTGGTGTCTCCTTGGTCTGGATTTCTGTCTTATGTAGGGGCCCGCCAGCTCCACGGGCAGCGCTGCGCCCGTGCGGCGGCCTGGCAACGGACCCCGGTGCCGGAATGCGGCGTGGGCGGGGTCATTGCCGGACACGGATGACGGGTGCTGCGTTGATCCAAGCGTAGGCGGCGAAGCCCGCCAGTTGCATCGGGATCGGCTGGTTTTCGTCTAAGGATTTCCTTAGAACCCTTAGACGCGGCGCCGATTCACAGGTCGCCGCTGGCGGCCTCGCCGATCAGCCCGTGGCGGATCGCGTAGTGCACAAGGCCTGCCGTGGAGGAAATGTCCATCTTGTGCAGGATATTGGCCTTGTGTGTGCTGACCGTCTTGCTGCTCAACGACAGCGCATTCGCGATCTCGTTGATACCGCTGCCCTCGACCAGCATCTGGAAGATCTGGAATTCGCGCGCCGTCAGGCTCGCGTGCGGTGACGCGGCTTCCGGTTGCTGTGCCTGCCGGACGAGCTTTTCGGCAATCTGTGCCGACACCACCGTGCCGCCCTGCGCGACCTTGCGGATGGCGCCGACGAGTTGCTCGGCCTCCGCGTTCTTGGTGAGGTATCCGGCGGCGCCGGCGCGGATGGCCTGCACCGCATATTGCGACTCCCGGTACATGCTCAGCACCAGCACCGGCAAGGCAGGAAGGCTCGCGCGGATCTGCTGGATCAGCGCGATGCCGCTCTTCCCTGGCATCGACATGTCCAGCAGCAGCACGTCTATCGCCGTCGTGCGCAGCCGGGCAAGGACGTCCGTGCCGTCCACGGCTTCGGCCACGACCTGCATTTCGGGCACCGCCGAGAGAATCTGCTTCAGTCCGTCGCGGATGATCGCGTGGTCGTCGGCAATCAGAATCCGGATCATGGCGTCAGTCTTCCTTGTCGTCGCGGGCAACGGGAATCTCTGCCGCGACGCGGGTGCCTCTGCCCGCCTCGCTGAAGACCGTCAGGCGGCCGCCGAGCATCAGCGCGCGCTCGCGCATGCCGAGTACGCCCAGGCTGCGGCGGCGGGAGCCCTCGCGGGCGCCGATTCCACGGCCGTTGTCAGCGATTGCCAGGCTCAACACACCCGCGCTTTCAGCGAGCGTCACCCGAACCTCGGTGGCACGGCCGTGGCGGCAGGCATTGGTCAGCGCTTCCTGAACGATGCGGAACACGCCAGTGCTGACTTCCGCGCCGAAGTCCCGGCTACGCTTCGGCAGTTGCAGCACGCACCGCAAGCCGCTGCGTTCGGCGAACGATTCGGCAAGCCACTCGATGGCGGCGGCCAGGCCGAGCTCGTCGAGCATGGGCGGGCGCAGGTCCGCGGCGATTCGCTGCACGGCGTCCACCGTGGAATCGGCGATGTCTTTCAGTCTGCACACATGCTGGCGCCAGGTGGTGTCGCCGGTTGTCGGCGGATGCATCTCAAGGAAATTGAGGCCGAGGCGCAGCGCCGTCAGGGACTGGCCCAGTTCATCATGCAGTTCGCGCGAGATGCGCGTGCGCTCCGCCTCGCGTACCGACTGCAGGTAGGCCGACAGCTCGCGCAACTGCGCGCGCGATGCCAGCAGTTCCTCTTGCACCCGCCGGCGGTCGCTGATGTCGCGCGAGATACCGACGGTGCCGACGACAGTGCCGTCCGCGTCGCGAATCGGCGTCTTGATGGTGTCGAACCAGCGCAGCGTGCCGTCCGCACCGCACCTGCTTTCCTCGTAGTGGCTCTGCACACCGCTGGAGACTACGGCCTCATCGGTGCGAAGGTAAACCGTTCCCCACTCCGCCGACCACACCACGTCCGGTGTGCGTCCCAGTATCTCGTGCTCCGGACGGCCGCACGCCGCCATGAACGCATCGTTGACCAGGATATACCGTGAGTGCCGATCCTTCAGCCAGGCCTGGTCCGGAATGTTGTTCAGTATGGTCCGCTGCAGTCCCTCGTCTATGTTCACCGCTCCTCCGCTGGCATGGCTTCATTCATGCAGGACGGGGCGCTTTCATTCCGATCTCTCATGGATCGGCATGCCGCGCAGCCCTTACCAGACTATACGGTCGCGGCCCGGGAATTGCGCTTGTAGTTTTCCTTGATTGGCGAGCGGGATCGGAGCGTGGTGCGGCTGATCGATGGCCGCCACGCACGCCCAGAGGTGCGGGATATGCTGCCGTGATGCTACGAAACACCTCTGGAATGAAAAGCACGCGTGTGCGCGAATTTTTCAGGATGTAACCGGCTTCAGCATCGCGGTAAATCGGCACGATCGGATTGCAGACGAAACCACCAATTGCCGCGGCCAGATTGATGACCATCGTCTCATGCCAGTTCGGTAGCTGAAAGCTGATCACCTCGCCCGGCCGAATATGACCGGCTGCAGCCCTCACTTCAGGCCATTCTTTACCACCTTCATATAAGTTCGAATGACTTCTTCGCGCTCCACAGGCTCGCCAATCCGCAGCTTTCGCCTCGCTTCGTACACCAGATAGGATCGAGCCGATATCAGCATATTGGCGATAGTTTCCAGTTCATCACGGCTGAACCGACGGATCTCCCCGGACTGAATGCCACGCGCGAGCGATTCCACATACCGGTCACACAGGACCTTGTAGTGCCGCTCATGCGCAACTGGGGCGAAGAACTCTGCCTCACGCAGGATGCGGCTGAATCCCGGGCGCAGATCCAGATACTCGAACAGTGCCCAGAAGGCGCGCTCCTCCACATCGAACACGCTCTTCGCACCAACCACGCTCTTGCGCACGTGCTCGAGCATTTCCTTTCCGACCGTTGGCAACAGTTCGTCGAACAGGGTCTGCCGCGATTCGAAGTAGAGATAGAACGTCCCTTGCGCAATCCCCGCCACCTCGGTGATCCGGCTGATCGACGCATCGGCATAGCCCCGTTCCCCAACGACTTCCGCTGCCGCCGCGAATATTGCCTTGCGCACCTCCTCCGAGCGCGCTTCCTTGCTAAGGCGTCGGCCCTTCCGGACGGCCGCCTTGGGTGGCACCGCCGGATGGTGGATAGACTCCGCTGACTTCTTGTTCATCATAAGGTTCATAGTTTGCATATAGCCCTCTATTAAACCCCAAGATCGCAGCCGGCTACCCGGACTTGCCCTCCGGGCGGGCCAGTCCCGATTGGCCCGCCTGCCAGTTTCACTTGCCGGTAAAGGCCGGCTGGCGCTTCTCGCAGAAGGCATTCACCGCCTCCCGATGATCAGGCGACAGGGTCGAAAGCCATTCATAGGAAAGCGAGGTATCCATGATCGAGTGTGCAAGCTGCTTGAGGCCGATGTTCGCGGACACCTTGCTCCAACGGATCGCCTTGGTCGCACCGGCGGCGAGCCGGTCGGCAAACGCCCCGACCCGGTCGTCCAGTTCGGCTGCCGGCACCACGTGGTTGACAAGCCCGATGCGAGCCGCCTCTGTAGCGGTGAGCACATCGCCGGTCATCAGGAGCTCCTTGGCGCGCATAGCCGATCAGCTGCGGCCAGATGACCGCTCCGCCATCCCCCGCAACCAGGCCAACGCGAACGTGAGGATCGCCAATCTTGGCGGTATCCGCGACAAAGATGACATCGCAGAACAGGGCAATCGTGGCACCCAGTCCCATCGCGTGCCCATTTACCTTGGCGATAACCGGCTTCTCGCAGTCGAGCAGCGAGAAGATGATCTGCTTGCCTTCGCGCAAGGTCTTGTGGAAGGTGCTGGGACCATCCAGCTTCTTGCGCATGCCTTCAATATCGCCACCGGCAGAAAAAGCGCGGCCCTCTCCGGTCAGCACAATGACGTCGGAATCCGGATCGCGGTCGGCATCCACAAAGACCTGAGCCAGTTCCTCATGCGCTTCCGAATTGACGGAATTGAGCTGCTCCGGCCGGTTGAAGATGATCTCCAGCACACGGCCGCGTCGGGCGAACTTCATGGTTCGATACTCGCTGAATTTCATTTGATTTCTCCTCGGTTCTCTCGTTTCACACCCAAAAACTGCCCACTGAATCAATGTCGAACTACTCTCGCAAGATGGTGCATGGTGGTTACGACAAGCTCAGCGGTGATTTCGATAGCCCTCTCCATGCCACCCAAGAGCTCCGCGCCAAGCGCGGCAATCGCATGGGTCAGACCAGACTGCAGGGCCGGAAGGCCGGAACCCGCCTCTCCAAGCACCGACTCGGCGTCCACCTGTACCGAATCGAGTACCACCTCGGCAGCCCAACTGCCGTCATGCAGTGGCCAGGGTCGCATCGTCAGTCCGGGCGTGCGGGGATCCATCAGAAACAGCGTGACATGCTTGTCAGCCACGCCAGCCTCGCCCGCGATTCTGGCCGACACGATCAGCCTGTCCGCATCCCTTCTGCGACGCATTGTTGATTGATGATTCATCATTCATTTTTATCCTAGACGCCTGCATCGGGCATGTCAAGAGCGTAACCCTGCCTCTGCGAATGCGTGCGGACCCATGACGGGAAGCCAATCACTTCAGCCGACGCGGCGTTCTCGATCCAGAGATCGTGAAGGCACGAACGATGCGTAGCGATGATCCCGGGGCGATGTTGATGCATCCCCTGCACTCGACTATGCTTCGTTACCGCTACGCCAACGCCCAGGGATGATTCCATGCGCAAGTACGAGCCCGCCAAGTCTCATACTCCGATATCGAGCACGGGCACGGGTGGCATTGCGATACCGTCACCGCAATCTCGTGCCATCGGACAGCTACGCACGCTGATCGATGCGAGCGAGACCACGGCGGCGCGGCGCGATTTTCAGGATGCCGCCAACGGTGACGTCGTGCAGCGCGTGGAGAACACGCAGTTTCTCCTGAACCGGCAATTCACAACCGATGCCTCCGAGCTCTCGGGCCGGGAGTTGTCAGAAGAGTCGAGCCTCGACATGGCGGCCCACTCGGTGTCGAGGGCAACCGGCCTGGCGTACGTCATCAATTGCATCGTGTCCTATCACGAACTCGACGACCTGCCAGCCGTCGTCGCTGCGATGACCGAGTCGCTTGCCGATGATCTGAACCGGATCGCACTGGTCATCGGCGTCAACGCCCCGAAGTCGGAGGAAGCGGCATTGCATGCCGCGTTGGACGCTGCCTCCGACACGATCGACGAACTTGGTTTTGCCGTCGCGCTCGTGCCACTGACATTCGAAGGTGCCTTTCCTTACGGCACCATGCGCAACCAGGTGCTTCACTCGGACGAGACACGCGCAATGACCGAGTATTTCGTGCATCTGGGCCTGCATCCGTACGTATCCATCCAGGATTTCGACACGGGTTCGCGACGCGTCGGCGACAGCCAGATCGGCCAGCATGTCTTTCACGCGCTCGATGCCCTGCTCGCCAATATGGAAGATGATGACAGCGCCGATATCGGCATGCAAGGCATCGAGTCTTCCTTTGCCAGCGGCGATCTCCATGATGAAGATGTGATTCCGGAGGAGGACGACGAGTCGCACCTGGGCATGCTTCCGCTGATGATCGCCGGCGGATATCGCGCCGTGTCAGGCCCTGACCTCAAGGAGCGCACCAGTCGGCGGCTGGCGAAGGTGAAAAAGGAGCCCAGTGACAAGGAACTCGAAGAACACCTGGCGGGCTTCGTTCCCGCCATCGCCGAGGACATGGCGCATCGGCAACACTATGCCAGGCTTCATCCGCTGCTGCCGTATGCACCGGAACCGAATCTGTTCCTGGATGCCACCGCGGTCATGCGTGGCAGCCCGCGCGGCACACCGCTTCTGTTCGGATCGGGCGGCGCGGAATTCACCGAGATGGGCAAGAACGTCAACCGCTTCGCCGCCGATGAACTTGAAGCGCATTTCACCCACGCACATGATACGGGTGCGCTTTCCCTCGACGCAGCACGCAACCAGTTGATGGTGCACGCCGCGAACCAGCGGCATCCTGTACGGGGAACCAGCTTCATGGCGGACTATGCGAACCTGAACGTGGAAACCGATCTCTCGCGCCTGGCTGCGAGCGCATATACGGACGCCCGGACCGCCCAGAGCCACGTTGGGCTGACGACGCTGGTGGACCGCTTCTACAACACCAAGGACGACAAAACGGGGGCCCAGGCCACCGTCGCTCGCGACAAGTTCAGCAAGACGATTTCCTCCCACCCTCATATCTCGCCCGACTTGATGGGGATTGGGCCTGGCAGCTTCAAGATCGGCAAGCGCATGAGCCAGGCCCTGTCGATACCCTATGGCAAGGACAGCCAGTTTTCGGGCTTGCACCATGGCGTGCCGCCTTCCTTGAAAAAGGACTTCCTGTATCAGACGGCCATCGAAACAGAACGCGTGGCGTACCTGGACCAGCAGGTCCAGCAGCATCACGCGTTGATCGATAACTTCAAGACCAATGCGTTTGCGTTGCACGGCGCGCCTGGTGTCCAGCTCGCGGTATCGCATTGGACCGTTGCCAACGGCGATTGCGGCGTCTACGCGTTGGGACGGCTATGGGGACAGCCCGATATCACCCGCACGAATCTCATCGCGCATCTGCGCAGCTTGAATACCGATGAGGCAACCGCGGCAGCCAATCGCATCTCGGGCTTCAACGCCACCCTGTGGCTCAGCCATGACGACCTGACGATAATTGGGCAACTTCTCGGCTTTGCCGATATCGCGATCGTCACATTCAATCTCTCGCTGAACCAGTGGGCCATCGTTCATGGCAACCCCTCAACCTCTACCCATATCATCGGTGGCGTGCCTGCCAGTCTCGGCGGTCCGATCAACCACTGGGTGGTCTTGCAGCGTTCCTGATCCTCGACGCACCGCACTCTCCGGTACTCAGGAATCGAGTCTCAGTGCCATTGGTGCCCCGCTGAACCGGACATCTAGTCATCCAGATCATGGGTCGATCCATGAATGAGCCGGATCAACTGTCAATTAAATATTCCTTAAATCTCGATTTAGTAAATAGAAACAAAATCCCTATATTCCATATTCCCCGGGGAATCATTGAAGCCGGATCGGCATGTATAGTTACGTCCGGAAGCTGCCGCCAAACGGCCAATGCCAGTAGTCGGCGCTCTGCATAACGCAAACAGGATTCCGGCTACCGACGCGTGACGCGCCGAGTCTAGGCCGGAGCACGGCAGTTTTTTCGGGGCAACGGAAAATGAACGGGACTACGTTTGCGATGGCATCGCGGACCGACCACGCGTGCGTGCAGTGTGGCGGATACCCTGAACCTCCAGAACCCCTGGCGTTCACGCGAAAGCCCCGCCCCAGACGTCCCCGCCTGGCGTTGCCGAGGCTCATGCGCCTGCCGCACGGCCACGATCTCACCGTGCGCCCGAGCCATGTGCCAGTGCCCACGTCCGTCTTGCGCCGCCGCACGCGCGACGAATGCGCCGAGTTGGCACGGGCCCTGCATGACGATCTTGCCCAGGTACTCTCCTACGCCCTGATCCAGCTTGACATGGTCCAGGCGTCGCCGCCCGATGCCAGCAACTTTCGTGATGCGGCGCTTCGTCATAGCCGCGACCTGATCAAGGACGCGCTGCGTACCACACGCGACGTGATTGGCGGCTTGCTCGATGCTGCGCAGCCAACCACGCCCACGCTGGACGCACAATGCCTGTTGCTGGCCGGCGAAATTGGCCGGCTTACGCGTCAGCCGATTGACGTGGATTGCGCACCGGTCACCTGCGCGCCCCCACCTGCCATCAGCAAGGTGTTGCTGCGCGCAGTGCGCGAACTGCTTGCAAACGCCTGCAAGCATGCACCCGGCGCACGCGTAAGGCTCACGTTGCGGCAGAACGCGCTCCACGCGCCCGAGATTGTGCTGACCGTCAGCGACGATGGCCCCGGCTTCGATCCGTCTAGCCTGCACGCGTCGTCACGCGGACATTTCGGCCTGCAATCCTTGCCCGCAATGCTGGGGGATGCTGGTGCCGGTTTTACGCTTCATACGAAACCCGGCATGGGCGTGCGCGCGCAAATTCGCTGGTCTGCCGGGGCGAGGGGCCAATGAGCATCCGCGTGGTGGTCGCCGATGACCACGCGATGATCCGGGAAGGCCTGGTTTCGCTGCTTCAGCGCGAAGTCGACATCGAAGTACTGGCCCAGGCGCGCGACGGCATGGAGCTGTTCAATCTGGTGTGCTCCACGCGTCCCGACCTGGCTATCCTCGACGTTGGCATGCCGGTCCTCAATGGCATCGAAGTCATCCGCCGCCTGCGTGCCGAAGAGATTCCATGCAAGCTGCTCTGCCTGTCGGTGAACAACCAGCATCGGGACGTCATCGCGGCACTCGATGCCGGCGCATCGGGCTATGTACTGAAGGAGAACTCGTACGACGAACTGTCACGTGCCATCCGGCGCGTGATGGCCAACCAGATCTACCTGAGCGGAGAACTGGTGGGCAGCGTGCTGAACGCGTTCCGCCGGCCCGCCCGCACCGAGGAAGCCTCCCGGCTGACGCTCCTGACCCCGCGCGAGCGGCAGATCGCCCAGCTCTTTGCCGAAGGCCATAGCACGAAAACGATCGCGGGCATGCTCTTCCTCAGCGACAAGACGATCGCGAGCCATCGCGAAAACACATTCCGCAAGCTCGGCATCCGCAGCATTGCCGGGTTGACGCGCTACGCGATGCGCGAGGGGCTGTGTCCGTAAGCCGGCAAGCGCCGGCCACGGCCTGCGCGTTCAGGGCTGCTGAACGCGTGGCTTCAGCAGCGGCACCAGCAACGTCAGAATCACGACGGCGAGCACTGCAAACAGCAGCCGGTTGCTGAAGTCCGCCGATGCAAGGTCGGGATCGCAGCGCAACAGCAACCCGCCAATGACCAGCGGCACGATGCCCGCCAGCACAAGGTAGAGCTGGTAAGGCCGTCCCAGCGCGCGCACGCGGCACGAGAACACGAACAGGGCAAACGACACCAGCGCGATGCCGAGCAACACCCAGAACAGCGCGCGCAAAGCCCAACGGCCGTCGCAGACCAGATTGCAGACGGCATCCTCGCTTCTCTCCCCGGCCAGGATCGTGCTACGCACCGTGGTCTCCACCAGTTGGCTGGTAGCGGCATCGGTCACAGGCTGCGGCCACAGTGCCACGCCGCCAAAATTGTCGTTGAAGTAAGCCATGTCGTCGCTTGTCTGGCGCGGTTCGGCGCTGCCGACCGACACCATCGGTACGATTCGCCGCACGATGATCGCGCGATTGGTGCCGGCCAGGTCTGGCGTCGTCTCCACGGCCTCGCGCAAGGTCTTCTTGCTGTACGTCGTGGGCTCGGGCAAGGCAACGATGTAGCGCACGGTCACGTTGGTACGGCTATGGTAGCCGTTGGTGTCCGCCACGATGCGGCCATCCTGGTACAGCGGGTCTTCGGCCTGCACAAGGTAGTCGAGCAGGCGATTGAAGGTCCACGCGGCGGCCACCGGTTGCGGCGCGGACGCGGATGCGGGTGCTGCAGCCTTCTTCTTGTCCGACGTGGGGACCGGGGCCTTGGCCTGCACGGGCAGTGCGGCCTCGTCAACACCGCGCAACGCGGGCACCAGGTCGCCGGCGGGAAACATCAGATTCAGCGTGTAATGGCGCTTGCCCTTGCGCATCGCGGTGATGAGCGCCTGGATCAGCCGATGCCGGAAATCGTCGAACGCAGCAAAGCGCAAGTCACCGGGCATCGGCGCCTGGTCGAAAAAGAGCGTGACGCCATCGCCCATGTGGCTTTCACTGGCAAGCCCCGGAATGCGGTCTTCCCAGCGCCGTTCGTATTGGCTCAGCGGCACATCGATCATGTGCATGGCCTGCTGCGCCACCTGTTCGGCCACGCGGCGGCGCCGGTCCTCGGGTAGCTGCAGCAGGAACTGCCAGTCCTTGCGGTAGATGGTCACGTCAAGCTTGCTGCCATAACGGTGAACGGCCCGCAGGAAGTCGAGTTGCGCCGCATCCGGCCGCAGCGGCGTCACGTTGCCATCGTCGTCGAATGGCTGGGCGTAGCCCATCAGGCGTTCGAAGAGACTGAAATCTAGCTTCGGTCCATGCTCGGGGTCGCTCCAGTTCGGCACGTAGCCGTAAACGGCGCCGCTCGTGGGCGCCACCAGGCAGTTGCAGCCGGTGCCGGACCACGGCGGCGGTGTGGTGGTGGCGGCATCGTGATTCTGCATCGCCTGTTCGATCAGCCATGTACGCACACGCGTTGGCATCAGCGTCGCGGGCAGGTCCTGCCATTTGACCGGAGCCTCCGACAACTGTGGCGGCGTCTTCGGCGGCGGACGTTGCCATGCGATGGCGCAACCCTGCTGCCATTGCCCGGGGTCGGGTGCGGTCTGGTGCGTGTCCAGGGCCACCTTGGTGGTCAGTGCCGCCGCGTACGCGCATACGCGCGCATCCAGCGCGGCCCGGAACAGCGCGCGGGTCGGATAGTCGACGTTGAGCAGGGGTCTCAGCAACGTCGCCAACTGCGCGGCGCCGGGCTCGCTCAGTTCATCCAGCCCGTCCGGGTCGGGCAACGGTGCCGCTGCGGAAGACGCCGGCTGGGCGGCATCGGACGAACCGTCCGTGGGCGGATCCGCCGCGGGTTGGGGCGGTGCTGGCGGGGCAATCTTCTCGAGCACGGCTTCGGTCAGGCGCCAGGTGTCGATCTGCGTGCCACTGCGCAGCGGCGTCTGCGTGGCGACGATCGGCACATTCTGGATTGCCGGGATGGCTGCCGGCGTCGATGCCGCGGCCGGGCGCGATGACGGCGTGCGCGGCCCGATCACATTGACGGCGAACTGCTGGCGCACGCCCTGCCCCCAGCGGTCGCGCAACTCCACCGTAAACGTGCGCCTGCCGCGCTGCGCCGTGATACCGTGCACATTGCCGCTCGCGTCGAGTGACAGCCCGTCCGGCAAACCCTTGCCGACTTCGCTGAACACATACGGTGGCTCGCCGCCAGTGGCCTGGAACCGGTAAGCGTATGCCACGTCGACGGTGGCCGCGGGCAGGTTGGTAACGGCGGTCTTTTCGAAGGCTAGTGGATCGGGGTCGCCCATGCATGCCTCGGCGGGGGGCTTTCCTGGGGCAACCACGCAGGTCTGGCTGCCGCCGGCCGACGGCGGTGCGGCAATCGCCGCGGACGGCGCAACCACAGCCGGCGCCGAAGCACCGGGCACGGACGCTCCCACGGCCGCTGCATCGGAAGCCGCCCCGGACGCCACGTCCGGCGTGGCGCCCGGGGCCGGCCACAGCAAGCCGATGCCGGCGGCGAACACGGCGGCCGCCAGGCCACGCTGGACGCGCTTCATGCGGTCCTCCCTTCCTTGCGCAACTCGCGCGCGATGCCCAGCCGCAGATGCTCCGCCGAGAACTGCGCCGCGCCCTCGCGCGTGGCCTGCAGCGCGGCAAAACGCAATACGTTCACCATCGCGCCACCGGACAGCTCATGCTGTTCGGCCAGCGCGGGCAGGTCGATATCGGCGGCGGCACGCTCGGGCTGGCGGATCAGGCTGCGCCAGAGCCGCAGCCGCTGGGTGGCGTCAGGCATCGGGAAATAAATCATCGATTGAAAACGGCGTGCGAACGCCTCGTCGATATTGCTGCGCAGGTTGCTGGCGAGGATCACCGTGCCGGGAAAGTCCTCCACGCGCTGGAGCAGGTAAGCCACTTCCTGGTTGGCGTGACGATCGTTGCTGCTCTGCGTGGCCGAGCGCTTGCCGAACAGCGCGTCAGCTTCATCGAAGAACAGGATCCAGTGCCGGCTCTGCGCCTGGTCAAACACGCGCGCCAGGTTTTTCTCGGTTTCACCGATGTACTTGGACACCACCATGGACAGATCGATCCGGTAGACGTCGACGCCCGCGCCCTGCCCCAGCAGCGTGGCCGTCAACGTCTTGCCGGTGCCGGGCGGACCGTAGAACAGGCAGCGGTACCCGGGCTTCACGACCTTGCCCAGGCCCCAGGTTTCCATCACTGCCGGTCCGTCGTGCAGCCACCCCCGCACGATCGCGATTTCGTCCATCACTTCGGGCGCCAGCACGAGGTCATCCCAGCCGAGCGCCGTGGTGATGCGTCGCGCAGGAAACTGCGCGTTGTAATCGGGCTTGTGCGTGACGCCAGTCTGTAGCCGCTGCAATGCCTCCGCACCCGGACGCAATGCCCCGCTCAGCTGCGGTTCGCCGCCGACATCGCCATCGAGCTGCACCAGCCCGGCCTGCGCGAATGGCAGGTCCGGATCGAACAGTGCCAGCGCCACGATGCGCGCGTGCAGATCATCACCGGCAAGCAGGAACGCCGCCGTTTCCCCGGTCGGCAAGAAGCCCGGGTGGTGCTGCGCGCGGTAGCCGCCGAACTCGCTGAAGCTGCGATCGAGATCGCGGTTTTTCACGAAGAACAGATCCAGTGCCGCCGAACGCAGGTGCGGCGCCACCGCCAGCGCCAGGACCAGCCGTTCCGTGACACCGAACGCATGCTCACCGACAATTTCCGCCAGCGCACTGCCGACGGGCAGCTCCGGTGGGGCTGGCCAGATGATGGGGGTCCCCCGTTCGGCATCGTCACGCTTGCCAAAATGCTGCTGAAAGCGCAGGTCCAGGGACGCTTGCAGCCAGTCCAGTTCGCGGCGCAGCGCCTCCGCGTGCAGCGCGATATCCGGTTCAGCGCCAGTCGACATGCAGCACCTCTCCCATCCATGGCAGCTTGATCGTTGAAAATGACCATGGCAGCCGGTCCAGCAGCATGTCGAAGGGTCCGGGCTTGACCACAAGCCGCCAATGGAATCCCGCCTCGTTACGCTCGCGCGTCAGCCGCCCTTCGCGCTGCAGGAAGGTTTCGCGCAAGCCGGTAGGCGAAGTGGCGCCCAGAGCTGTCCAGTTGGCGATCACCGCGCCCAGCAGGCCGTCGAGCAGTTGGCGCGTCGACTCGTCCAATGTGGCATCGCCAACCAGTGGTTCGGCCAGTTGCATCCCGCAGAGCAGCTTCGCCAGGACGCACTCAGGCTCGCTTGCCTTGTCGTGGCCGTGTACAAGCCAGGCCAGACAGCGCACCGCACGGGATGACGCCTCGCTATCGCGCATCCTGCGGTCGTCCAGCAGTCCGAGCCGCGCGAACAGCATCTGGCTATAGGTCGCCAGCAACACAAGACCGGCATCGGCCACATAGTGGGTATTGCTTTCGCCGAGCCGCGCGAGGGCGGCCAGCTCCGGCAGGCTGGCTTCGTCGATGGCATTGCGGCTGCCCGGCGCGCCCTGCCTCGAATTGCTTCGTGACCTCGATTGCGGGCCGACACTCCGGACATGCCTGGCTTCCCACTGCTCGACGTCGTCCGGCGCACGGCGTAGTGCCTGCAGCGCCGACCTGAACCATGACGCCGGCCGGTGCGTAAGCCTTGCCCGCTGCCTTCCATCGACGCCTGATCTCTCGCTCCAATCCGCAAACCATCGCGCGACGCGCGAGATCCATTGGGGCAGTGTCGCCCCGCGCCGCCCGTGCTCCTGGTACAGATGCATGGCATGGCGGCGCGCCAGGCAACCCGGTGTCAGCGGCAGGCCGCCCACCAGCGCGTGGTTGGCCAGGAAGCGCCAATGGCTTTCCTGGCGCGCAGGCGCCGGCTGCTCCGGCATCAGCGCCGCGGCGGCGCTCTGCAATGCCGCGCTGGAACGGCGCAGCGACGCGATCTCCCGCGGGAACAGCGTGGCCAGCAGCGCCCAACGTTCCGGCACGCGGGTCGCCGCCAGCCAGTCCGTGCAGAGAGCCGGCTCCGCGAGCCAACCTGCCACTTGCTGTCTCGCCATCCAGTCGCGCGTGACCGCGCGCTGATGCGGCAGCGCCAGGACGTGCGCCAGCCGCTCGGCGCGCGACACGACGCGATGCAGTGCCTGCCAGCGCAGTGGCACGGTCATGCGGACAGCCTCGCGCCTGCGCAGCACAGGAAGGATCGATTGGGTGCGTACGCGGCGCCCAGCCGGGATTGCCGCGGCTGGCGCCATCCGGGCGGGTTGGTGCGCCGCCGCCCGGGTCGGCCTGGCCATTGCCTCCAACGCAGCAGCCACGATCCCGGGCGTCACGGGGAGTTCCGTTGCGGACGGCGCCGTAGCCGCACCGAGTGCCCCAACGCTTGCCCTGGCCGCCCGATACCATGCGGCGTACAGACTTGCGGGCGCCTTCGTCGCACCACGCCCGCGCCAGGCCCAACGGATCGCCACCTCCCAGAGCCAGGTTTCATGCCAGCGATATGCCTGCGGGGCCGTGTCGCAGGCGACGGCAGCCGAGCTCCCCCCGGATAGCTCCGCAAACCGGGCGATGCAGGTTGCCACGGCATCGGCAACCCATTGCCACCGGCTCACCGCTTCTGACCAACCCATGGTGCTGGCGCCGCCCCGGGCAATATCCACCAGCGCGAACAGCTCGATCTTGCGGGTCGTCCGCCACCGCGCGGCCACATGCCAGCGCCAGTGGCGGCGACGCATATGTGGCGCAAGCAGCGATCGCAACGCAACAGGCGAACCCGCCAGACTCGACGTTGCGATGGCTTGGGGCCTGAGGACCGGCGGATGCCGAGACACGGCTCGTGCAAGCCGCAAGGGCCGCTGCCGCCTGCCTCCCTGTTGCCAGGCGGCCAGTGCCCGCTGCCAGAGTCTCTCCCAGCCTTGCCGGGTCGTCGGCGCCCGCTCGCCCAGCGCGAGCTGTTGCAAGCTGAAGGCGGCCAGCCAGGCCTGCAATGCCGACAACCCACCGGGTCGCGCCCCTCCGGTTCCGGCGCCGCGCGCGAGCGCAGCCAGTGCAAACTGGCGCAGCGATTCGGCCCAGTGCGCGCCATGGTCGGCCACCTGCGTCGCGCCGCGGCAAGGCCCCAGCGCGCGCATCACATGCGCCGTTACGCGATTGCCGTGTCGTGTCAGCCATCGACCCGCCAGACCATGGTGCAGCACCAGTGCGCGCAGATGCGTGCGCAGCGCATCGGGCTCACGCCGGTGGATATCCTGCAGCAACAACTCGAGCAACGGCGCATCGAGGGGAACACTGCCATCGAGCGCCATGGTCAGCCGGTGCAGCGCAGCATCGAGCGGACGGCGCGTGTGCACGGCATCGGGCCGCCAGCGGTCATTGGTCAAATCACCCTTGCGAGCCGCCGCCACGCGTCCCTGGTTGCGCGCCACTGCGGTGTGCCGTTGCGCACCGCGCCAGTGCGGCGCTACGACATCGAGCACACCGGTCAACAGCACCGACTCCAGTGCGGAGTCGGCCTCGTCGTCAATACTGGAACGGCCCGTCGTTCCTCCGGCCACGCGCATCGCGCGATAGCGCGCCGGACGCCACACCCCGAGTCCGCCCCGGCCCAGCTGCAGCGTCAGCGCGGCGCCGAGTTCGCGCTGCAGTCGCTGCACGTCGTCGGCGCTGAGGTGGGCTCCGCGCTGATGCCAAAGCGTCTGGAATGCCGTCACACGCCACGCTTGCTGCAACTGCTGGACCTGATACGCGCTGAGGCGGCCGCGTGCCTGCAGCGGGATCAGCAACTGTGCATCGAGCGCATCGAGGCTGTCGGCCAGTTCGCGATGGCGAACGCCTACCAGGGCCTGTAGCCCCTGGTACGGCGTGATCTGGCTCAGGCGCGCCAGCACGTAGCTGGCCGGACGCAGCTCGCGCAGCAGCCCCCATAGCCTGGGACCGGTGCGCCGCGCCAGGAGCGCCAGCCAGACCGACAGGCCCCGCCCCGCAATGGCGCTGCGCGACCACGGCAGATGCCCGTGCTGCAGATAGAACAAGAAGTGTTCGAGTCCCTGATGGTCCGACGGCCTCGGAGCCTGACCGGTCGTCGCGATGGCGGCGTCGTCCACCGGTTCCGAAGGCGGCGCGCGCACACCGGCGTTGTTGCCGGCCAGCGACTGCCGGGCCTGCAGCAGCGCCTGGACCAACTGCTGTTCAAGGATGCCCGCCCACTGCGAGAAACTGCCCTCGGGCAGCAGCGGACCGATGTCGATTTCCAGGCGATCCAGTTGCCAGACCTCGTCCGGTGCCGACATGCGCGAGAACACCCGTGAAACGGTTGCCAGCCCCGGCCCGTTCAGGAAGGCGCTGAGCCTCGCCTGATGCGCGTGGGCGGCCTCGCGGCCGTCGTCGGTGCGCGATTGCCACGTCAGGGTTTCGATCGCATGCACCGCCTTGCGCGGCGGCAGGCTGGCGGAAGCGGGGTGCCGTCTCATTGCCGTTCCCCGTCCGGCGTCGGGGACATGGCCAGCAATTGCTTGCGAAGCCGCCGGGCGCAAGCATCCAGCTGTGCCGTGGTCTCCGGCGTGGCGCCGTCCGCGGCATGGCGCACCCGCGCCGCGATCCAGGCCTCGAAATCGAGTTCGAAAGCTGTCAGCGCGGCATGATCGAGCCAGCGCACATCGGGCAGGATATGCGCCGGGCAGCCCAGCGTGATGGTTTCGACGGCCAGGTCGCGAAAGCTCCGGTCGGCGCCGCGCGCAGTCCAGCCGGGCAGGATGACGGTGATGCGGTGGGTGTAGAAGCCGTCGGGCACATCGTCCGGTTCGTCGGATTCACCAAGCGGGCGCAGCAACACGTGCTCCACCAGATGCAGTCCTTCCGCGTCACGCTGCACGCGACACGCCAGTTCGTGCAGGTACAGCGCGGGCGCCATCACATCGCCGGGGCCTTCGCGCACGGCCAGTGGCCACCAGTGGCCGGATTCGTCCGGCCCAAGCCAGAGTTCCGGACCGGCATCACCCTCGACCCGGTGATAGTGGCCGGCATGCGCGGCGCAACGGAACAATGCTGCCGGCAAGGCACGCGGATCGAGGTCCGTGAAATGAAACGCCAGGCGATCGTCCACCTGGCGCAATGCCAGATCCTCCTCGAAGTGGGCAACGATACGTGCGCGCACCGGCGGCCACATGACAAGCGGTTGCGCATCGGCAGGCGGCTCGCCGCGCGGGCCGTGCCGGGTGTGCGCGTCCAGCGCGATACCGTGTGCGTCCAGCGTGCCCGCCAGCAAGCGGCTATGCGACTGCGCGAAGCCCAGCAACAGACACACGCGTTCCTGCAGGGGCGCGGTATTGCCGCGGCGCCCTAGCGAAGGACGGCTGTAGTCGAACGCGCCGGCGCGGTCGCGGGTATGACGGACGATCCGCTGCAGGAAGCGGCGCTTGCACGCATAGAGATGCCGTTGCCATCCATCAGTCTCGTAGTAGACGCCAAAGCGCTGGATGCTGTACTGGTCGCAACTCTCGCCATGGAGCGCGAGCATCAGGTCCAGCACCCGGCTGCGGCGGTCGAGCACGTTGTCCTCGCCCGCCAGCGCCCGTGCGGTGCCATCGGCCGGCTTGTCGTCGACGCCAGGCAGCCCCGGAACATGCGTGGCATCAAGCGGTTCCCACCAGCAGCTTTCGATCGGGTCCCGTTCGATGCTGAACAACTGGCGCAGGTGCTGCATCTGCGCGTTGCCATGGGCCTGCCATTGCTCGAGCAGTGCGAGGTAAGCCGCGAACTGGGCCTGCAGCTCGGCATCGGCCCGGGGCGCGAGGTGGTATTCCCGGTAGAGCGGCGGCAGATGGTGCCAGATCGAGAGATACGGTGCATCGGACAGGTGGCGCCCTGCTGGCCGCGCGAGCAAATGGCCTGCAAATGGCGACACCCGTGCCGCGGTGCTGGCCACACGCTGAGCCTGCCGTGCATCGGCCAGCCGCTCCAGCAGTGCGCGCGTATCGATATGAAGCCGACTGCCGCGCCGGGTGACCTGCCAGCCCGCCAGCATCTCCGGCGTATCGGGCCAGCGCAATTGGAGCGCCCAGTCCGACCCATGCCACGGCAGGCTGTCTTCCGCGCCATTGACGCTGCCCGCTGTGTCATCCGTCGTGTCATCCATCGCCGGCACTTCAACCGCTTCCAGCGGCACCAGCCGCAACGCGCCAATGCTGGCCACACCGTCGATCTCCCGCAGGGCCCGTGCCAGGTCACTGAAGTACAGGCGATTGGCCGGATCGCGGCGAAGGTCCTCGGCGGCAATCCAGCCGCACTGCACAGCGGGACCATCAAACAACTCGGCGGTGCCGGCCGGGTTTCCCTGCGCATCGCGCTGGCCCAGCCGCGCCTGCAAAGGCTGGCGCGGGGGCGCGGCACCGACGATATCGCCACAGCGCTGCATCAGTTCGACGAGAATGTCACCCAGTTCTCGCGCGCCGCCCACGCTCAGGCTGATCTCCAGCGCGCACCAGCGTGGACGCAGTACCTGCGGTACGGCCAGCAGATCCTCGCCCAGGTTGCGCTGGGCCAGGTACGCACGGGCGATGTCTGCCGCCGCGGCTTCGCCATCGCCGTCGGTGACGCGCAACGCCATCTGCCAAAGACCACCTGAACGGCCACCCGTGCGGCCGTCCTCCTGCCTCTGCAGATCGGTCATGTGCAGGCGCAACTGGCGCACCGCGGGCACGCGATCGAGCAGGTAGCGCAGCAGATCGAGCTCCGTGGTGGGGCGGCATGGCAGCACGTCCTCGGCGCCGTGCAATGCGTGGCGCCGATAGTGGATGCGGCCATCGGGCGCGGCAAGCAGATCCGCCACATCGGCCTGCGCGCCGAATACGCCTTCGGTCAGCGCATAGCAGAGCGATTCGAGCAGCGTGACACCGGGATCGTGCAGGTTGTAGTCGGTCCACACCTGCCCGCTCGCGGCCTGTGCCAGGGCGATGCCGCGCGCGCGCAGGTCGCCATAGCTGAAGTCGGCATCGCCGCTCAGTCTCGCAATGGCGGCCGTCGGCGGCGCCAACGTATCGGGTGGCGGCTCGGCGCTGCGACCCGCTGCGGGTATCGGGCTGGCGCGGTTCACGGCTGCCCTCCACTCATGTGAGCATCCGACCAGAGCTGCGTCAGCTGGGCCTGGATCATCGCGTCCGGGCCAAAATCGCAACCGGTGCGGATCTGCAGCCGATAGCTGGCATTGCGTCCGCTGGTACCGATCCAGCGCAGTTGCAGGCGGTCGCAACGGCGGCTGTAGTAACCGTGCGTGCAGCGGATGCCGCGCTTGCGATTGAGGAAATTGAACAAGCCGAGCGTCGGATTGTAGGTGTTCGCGGCAATCGCATGTATCAGTCCGAACCTGCCCTTGCCACGCAGACCAGCGCCCGCGACGATCTCGAACATCTGGCAGCCGTCCAGGTCGTCGGTCAGGTCCTGCCACGTGCCGTCGGCACGCAGCGGCACGGAATGCTCACGCGTGAAGGCGCCCTGCCGGCCACGGCTACGCACCGTACCGGCCACGTCGAGCATCGTCTGCGGCCGCTCGGTTCCGATGCCGACCCGGCGGTCCTGCTCCAGGCACAGCAGCGCCGGCGCCTGCGTGCTGGCCGCGCCGTCGGCACCGTCGGCGCGGCTGCCGTTGGCCACCTCGTCAGCGTCCTCGGGGGCCGCCCGCCCCTGCACCAGCAGTGCATCGCGGGCGCCGCCAAGCTCGATGCGCCATGCGGGCCGTTCAGGGTCCTGGTCACGGAAGAAGCTGATCAGTGCATCGTGGCCGAGCGGGGAGTAGACCTCGAACCCGTGCTCCACCGTCTTGCGGAAGCCCTCGTCGCTCATGTTGAGCATCGAGTCGATCAGGTCGGCAAAGTGGTCCTCGTCGGGCAGCGCCCCTTCACGGAAATAGCGCTTGAGGGATTCGCGGTTCCTACTGGTCATGTCGCTCCTGCCCCGAAGACGTCGGTACCGAGCGGCCCACGATAAAGGTACTGCCGACCTCGAGCCGCCTGATGCCGGTACGCCGCGGCGCCAGCGAACCGATCTCGTCGCACAGTTCGATCAGATGGCGTCGCGTCGGCAGCAGCAGGCTCCACGGCTGCGCCGGACGCAGCGTACTGGCCTCGCCGTCGATCACATGGGTCGCCGTGTCGCGCAGCGCGTTGAACTGCCGGTCATTGCGGACGATATGCAGCATCGACACGCGCCCCACCGCCTCCACATCCGGCTGCGCACGCAGGAAGGCTTCCATCTCCTCGGCATGCACGCTCCAGTCGAATGCCGCACCCAGCCCGTGCGGATGCCACGGCGACAGGTGTTCCACGATCGCCTGGTTCAGTTGCCGCAAGGCGGCTCCCGGATGGCTGCCGCGCGTGAGCTGCACCATGCAGCGCACCTGTGCGCGTTCATAGGCGGCGTTGCGTACGCGCACGCTGGCCCCCGGCGGCGCACACGACTGAAGGTGGCGCTCCATTTCATCGAGCACGGCGGAATCCAGCCGGGGGGCCTCTGTGCTGCTGAACAGCTCGCCCGGCTGCGGAAACGGCACTACCACAACCAGTACCTGCCCGGGCCGGTCGGCCAGGTGGCGATGGCGCGGGCTGCGGCTGGCGGTCGCCACGTCATCCATCGTGACTTCATGGTGAGGGAAGCATTTGGCCTTCCACACTGCCGGAAACGCGTCGAGCAGCAGCCTTTCGTAGTCCCAGCGCGTGACCGCGCGGGCCTTGTGCCGCAGCCGCTCGGCACCGCGCATGCGCAGTGCCTCGGGCGGATCGGCCGCCCGCCACCCCTCGGACGCGCCTACCTGCAGCACCATGCCAAGGCCCGGCAGGCTCTGCACGGCCCGGTCGACGCTGCCGGGCGGCAAGGCCACCCGCTCCATCACGTGCACCGCTTCGGTCCCGGACGGTACGACACGTGTGGCGCGCACGCCGTGGCAATGCACGCCATGGAGACCGGCCATGCGCAGGAAGCCCCAGTCGGCGTTGAGCCGCAGCCAGTAGGCCGGCGGCGACTGGGCGAGGCTGATCGGCGCCATCCCGGCGGGCAGGTTCAGTTGCACGATGCCCGAGCGCAGCATGCCCTGCGTGCCGTCGCTGATCACCGCATACGGAGGCAGCCGCTTCCAGCCACCGTCGTGCCACGTCGCCCAGTCGAACGCCGGCATGGCATCGGACCAGCGCCCGGTCGCCACCTCTTTGCGCAAATGGAAGAACAGGTTCAGTCCGCCTTGCGGATCGCCCCCACCGAGCCCGATATAGAGGTTGCCGTCGTTCTCGTAGAGCGGCAGCAGACCCGGCGCCCTGGCCCGGTCCTGGCCGCCCTCACGCGTGATCGGCGCAATGCCGAACGGATGCACGTGGTAGGCGGCCTGCAGCAGCCCTGGCGCCGTGTCCGGCGACTGTTCCGCTGCCAGCCCGATATCCTGGCTGGCCTGATAGCCGAGCGACAGTGTTTCCAGCACGGGCGTATACGGCTCACGCGGCAACGGACCGGGACGCTTCAGCCGCGCGTTGCGCGTCAACGCCCCGGCCAGCAATGTCGGATACACGGCATGCCCGAACGCGCCCGGTGGCTCGCTCAGGTCGATCCGGAAGTAGCCGCTGCGTGAGCCGATGCCATATGCGAACGGCTGGCCTGCAGGCCGGGGCGGAGCGGCCCGATGCAGGCGCCGCAGTGCCGCCGTCGGAAACACCAGCCGATGACCGGGCACTAGGCGCTCCCCACCGTTGATCGTCGTGAACAGCCGCGGCGTGCCGTCGTCACCGCTGCGCCACTGGCCGTCCATCAGCACCTTAGCGCTGCCTGTAAAGCCGCTGGCAGACCATTCGCCCGGATAGCCGTCATAGTGCTCGGGAAACCCGCCCGGCAGCACCGGCAGCCCGGCCCATTTGAGGTCGAGGTGCAGGGCCTGCAACGGCTTGCACGCCAGTTCGGGACTGCTGAAGACCAGATAGCTGCCGGCCGTGGGCGTCGGTCCGAAGGGAAGGAATGGCTTGGATGGATCGAGCCGGCCAAGCTGGTTGTAGAGCACGACGTCTCGCAGGTCATGCACCGCGACGCTGAGCTGAATATCGTGCAGCGTGTATTGCCGCAGCATGCCGTAGGCAAACATGCGGCTTTGCGTGCGCAACGCAAACTGGATCGCCGCCTGCCCTGGCCATTGCCCCCCGTGTACCGAGGGCTGGCACGGCACGATCGGTGGCTGTTCGGGCCCGAGCCGCAGTACCAGTTCGATGGCGCCGCCCCGCTGCGCGGCATCGTCCGCGCGTGGCCGCCGCCGTGTGAACACGTTCTCGAGACGCAGCCAGCCGGTGGGCACGCTCAGCCCGGCCTGCCAGATGCCGGCGAACACGCGCTCGAAGATCAGCGCACGGTCAGGGAGCTTGTCGGCCTCGTCGCCGTCGCGCGGCGGATAAATCAGTATCAGGGGATCGTCGATCTCCACGCGACGGCCCTGACGCGCCGGATCGAGCTTTCCGGCATGCTCGCGCAACGCGGCAAGATCGGCTACGCGCAGGTCTTCGTCGGCTGCGACCAGCCACATGGCGAACAGGCGGCCAAGCCGCTCGGCAAAGCGCTCGGCATCGCCGCAGGCCAGGCAGGCGGCCAGCAGGAAGCTCAGTTGTACGTCGCCATGCTCGAACACGGTCGAGCGCGCCCATGCTGCGCGGGCCAGCGCATCGGGATCCAGCGGGTCCGGGGGCGTGGATGATCGCGGCCGCCCCGGGAAATACTGTCGTTCAAAGGCCGCATAGCGTTGGTAGACGGCAACCAGCCAATCGGCTTCCCGCTTGCCGGCCGGTGTCCGCAGCGCGCGCTGCAAGCCCGCGTCGTTGCCAGCCGGATGCGCGAACTGCACGCGCACCCGCAGTTCGCGCTGCCCTTCCTGCAGGCGCAGCAGCGGAGATGCCAGCGCGAAGCCGAGCTGCGCGTCCTGCGCCTGTGACGCAGAGTCGCGCACCGCGCCGCCCAGCAGCGGCCACCACGGCGCACGCTCGCCATAGGCGGCAGAGGGAGGCATCAACGGCACGGACTCCACCTTGACACGGGTCGGATAGTCGAACTCGCGCCCCGGCGAGATCGTCGGATCGCGCTCCATGCGCAGATTGCACAGCATGGCCACACGCGTATCGGTGACCGACAGCGCCGTATCCGCCGCAAACTCGAGCGCCCTGCCCTGGCTGTCCTTGCCGCCTGCGAAGCGCATGCCGGCAGCGATATCGACCGGCCCGGCAAATCGCGCCGCACGCCCGAGCAGCAGATGCACGGATTCCGGCACGGCGGGTCGCGGTGCCAGACGCAGCACGTCGCGATAGTAGAAGTCGATCAGCCGCTCGGGAAAGCTGTTCAGCGGGGCACGCGTGTACTGGAACAGTTGCAGCGCGGTCAGCAGCAGGCCCATCGAGGGTTCATGCCGTCCTGTGGAGATGCTCTGCTCGAATTGCGCCTGCGCCTGCGGCTGCAGCCTGGCGATGGCCATCTGCATCGCCAGCCAGCCACGCCGCAGCCATTGGCGGCGCGCGGCATGGTCGCCGGCGGGCAGCGGGCGCGTTAGCGGGGCGTTGAGCGGAGCGTTGACGGCGGCCGCATGGCGTGCCCACGCCGGATGCAGCGTGCCGCCGCCATGGCCAAACGCGGCGATTCCGGTCTCGACCATGGGCCCCAGCCCCTGTTCGATCTGTGCGAGCAGCGCCTCGCCGAGCGCATCACCCATGCCGTCGCCGGTATCGATGGCGGGCCGCGCGCCCGAGGTCATCTGCTGTCCGGCAAGCCACCAGCACCAGCCGTCATAAGCACGAACCAGTTGCCACACGCGCGCCCAGAGCGCGGCCTCGCTTTCGCGCTCGAGCGCCGTGACAAAGTCTGCTTCCAGCCGATCCAGCGGGAAACTGGCGAGTTCCGCCAGCATCATGGCTGGATCCTGGCGCAGTGCGGTGTCCCAATGCCCGCCATCGGGGCGCACGCCAAAGCGCAGGCTACCCGCTTGCGCCAGGCTCAGGCGGATACGATCGGCCAGCCCGAACTCGTCGGGCAGCACGTGGCGGGATCGAAGCGCGTCGGCAAGCCTCTGGTCTTGCCGGGTATCGTTTGCCATGCCTTGTCTGCTGCGTCAGTAGCTCTTCACCGGTTCGGTGGCCTGGTCCAGGTACAACGGGTAGACAAGGTTATGCCGCGTATTGGTGGTGCGCACGATGTAGTCCAGTCGCAGGTCGATGCGTCCTTCCAGCAGTTCGACTTCGGTATCGATCCGCTCCAGCAGGATGCGCGGTTCAAAAAAAAGGATCGCCCGGCGGATCAGTTCCCGCAGTTCGGTCAGCGTGCTTTCGTTGATCGACTCGAATACCGCGCGACGCACCCCGCAACCATACGCGGGCTGCATCACGCGCTCGCCCGGATAGGTACCGAACAGGATGCGCAGGCTTTCCTCGATGTCCTCCACATCCGCCACCATGCCCACATGGCGGTTGCGTGGGTCGAAACGCAGTGGAAACTGCCAGCCACGGCCCAGGAATGGATTCATGCTCAGCCTCCGATCAGTACCGTGGGAAGGCCGAGGACGACGGCGCCGCCGTGAGCCGTGGCATCGCCCACGCGTGCCGCCGGGCGGCCGCCGATCAGCACGGTGCCCGAGCCCTGCACGATCACGTCGGGCGGCCCGACGCAGACGGCGTTGTCGCCCACCACGGAGGCCGGCAGGCTTCCGATCAGTACGGTCGGTACGCCGGGGCCGATCACCGGGCCGCCAACGTGGGGCACCGGCGGCAAGCCGGGGGTCTGCATCGGGCAGGTATGCAAGTCAGTGATGCGGGCGGCGGGTGGCATGGCAGTGTTCCTTTCCGGCTTGTCCGGCTTGTTCGGCTTGTTCGGCTTGTCCGACGTGTCCGGCTTCAGTTGATCATCACCAACGCACCCTTGACCGTGGTCTGGCCGGACGCGGAAAGCTCCGCAGTGGCCGCGCCCTTGCCCGCAAAGCCCACCTGCGCCTCGCACTGGACATTGAGACCCGAGGCCTTCACATCGGCCTGCGCGGTCATTTCGATCGACATGTTCGCGCTCATGCGGATATTTCCCTTGGCGCTCAGCGTAATGTCATACGGGCTGTCGCACGCAATGCCAGCTGACGACAGCTTCACGCTGTTGTCGTGCTGGTCCTGAACCAGAATCGACTGGCCGGTGTCGTCAAGCACCACCTTGTTCTTGCCGGGCGTGGTGACGGTGATGACCTTGTTCTCTTCGTCGAACTCCACCACGTGCTTCGCGCGTGTGACGATGGCCTTGATGTTGTTCGGCGCGTCGAGCGCGTACGGCGGCGCGTGCTTGGCGCTGTAGACCGAACCCAGCACGACCGGATGGCAGGGATCGTCATTGAGATAGCCGACGATGACCTCGTCGCCAGGCTCGGGCAGGAAGAAGGCGCCAAAGCCGTTCGATGCATAGCCTTGCAGCAGCCTCGCCCACACCCCGTCGGTCTGCGCCTGCATCACCGGCAATGAGATCTGGATGCGCTGCGCACCGGCGGGATCGCCGTCGAGCTTGAGCACCACGCCGATCTGCAGCCCGCTGACACCCGGCAGCAAGCCGGCCGCGGGCTGCCCCTGCACGTCGTGCTGCAGCGGCTTCCACTCGCGATCGAGGCCGAACTCGACATCGGTATGCCAGACCCCGCCTACCAGCGCGTGTTCGACCGCCGTGACATACACCGCGCCCGAGAAGCGCGAACCGACACCACTGACCTGTACCTGCACGCCGGGCTTGGCCAGCGCCGTGCCCATGCAGCGCAGATGTCCGCGAATGCGGGCCAGTGCAGCCCGCGTCTGCACCGCCTTGGCCCAGCCCGTGAGGGTCTGCTGTTCCTGCGTGGTGGCCGTCTGCAATTGCCACGTCTGCAGGCCGATCACCTTGGCCAGCGTCGCGCCGTCGAGGTTGCCCTGTGCGTTGAGGGCTTCTGGCTTTGCCGCCTGGCCCTGCACAATGGCCTGCTGCGCGGGGTCCCACGCGGTGGCCTGCACCGATCCATACTGCAGCCTGGCGTCGATGTCGGCATCGAATTCATAGAGGTCGATGCCCCAGGTAACGCCGAACGCGGGCTTGCTGCTCACCGCCGGCGCCTGTACGTTGACGGTGCCACTCTCCACGTCGACCAGCATGCCGTTGAACTCGGCCCGCGCCAGCATGAAGTCCCAGTCGGTGCTGTAGAACTGCACCAGCTCGCCGAACGTACCCGTTGTGGCGCTGACGTTGGCTTGCAGCCCGTGCGCGCCGATCAGCGTGCCAAGGATGTCGCTGTCGGTCTGGTCGACATAATTTGCATTGCGGCGGCCGATCGTCATCTTGACGGCAGAATCCCGGCATTCGATCACCAGCCGTGAGTCGTTCTGCCCGTCGATCCTGATGGCATGGCGCATGACCAGGCCGCTGAAGATCTGTGTTTCGTCGTCGCCGTACCCGGCCTTGATCGTCACCGTCGCGCCCGGCGCGAACGTTTCGGCGTCGCTGTACTCGAACTCCCCCGTCGGCATGTCGCCGTCCCGGATCACGATCTCTGCCCATGGAATGCGATTGAACGCGCGGCGCACGGTCACCGACATGACCGGCAGATCGGGCAACGGCGTGCCGTTGCCGGCAATGGTGATGCGCAGCACGCCATCTTGGGCGACAGACGGATAAGCAGGCATGCTTACTCCAGCGGGGGGAAATGCAGCGCCATGCCCGGTGTCAGGCTACGGAACTGACGCAGGCCGTTGAAGCGCGCCACGGCCATGTAGTACCGGCTGTCGCCGTAGATCTGCTCGCACAGCAGCGGCAGCGTATCGCCATCGCGCACCCGGACAAGGTGGCTCAGATCGGGCGAACTGGCATCGGCTTCGAGCCTCGCCTGCTTGCTGCTGGTGTATGAATCGAAGGCCAGCGACGCCGTGGCACGCAACGGTACGCCGCTCGGCCGGAACAGTGTGTAGTCGGTGCTGAAACTCGTGAGGCGCCCCGTAAAGATCAGTTGTCCCCACAGGACCTGCACGATGCTCGGCTGGTGCTGCACGCCCTTGTACTCGTAGATGACACGGCTCAGGGCCTTCAACTGGTCTTCCACTTCGGCGGGCACCGTCGAGCCAGGCGGGCGCGGAATCACGCCCGTGCCGTCGAACACCACGGAGAACGACAATTTGCCAGGCTGCATATGGCTGAAAGGCCGGCCGGAGCCCGTGTCTCCCATCGGCTTCTCCCTGGCAAAGCATGTATTGCGCTCGTGGCGCAACTTCGACGGGTTGATGAGCAGCGAGACCGACTTGCCCGCGCCACCCTGCGGGGTGACCACCCCGCCCTTGTCCTCGCACGCCGTGATCTTCAGCGGCGTCAGTTCGGCCGATGGCACCGGCATCTAGCGCTCCCCGAGCCTGGCGAGTTGCGCGCGCAGCTGACGCATCTGCGCGCGTTGCTCGCGATGGCGGTTGCTGGCGGCTTCGTCTTCGCCGCAGCAGTTCTCCGGCTCCTTCGATTCCGGTGCGGATGCGGTCGACGGCGTACCGCGCTGCCCGTTTTCCAGCTCCGAGCGAATGACCATCTGGCGGACTTCGATCGTCATGATTCATAGCTCCCGGGTACAGTTCAGGTATGCCAGCTCGATGGTCTCGATGACGACGCCATTCTTCGTCGAATTGAATTCGTCTACGCCCCAGCGTACCGGATACGCGGCCTGAAACGTCCAGCCGCGTATCTTGTTGCCCTCTTCGTCCAGCAGGTAGACGCTGACATCCATCGGCGTTACAGCCTGTGCCAGGCCGCCGCTCATTACCGACTTGCACCAGCGAAGCAACGGTGAACGCGCGTCGGCCACACCGCGCTTGAGCACCAGCTTGTCCTGGCGCACCCCCTTTGGAAGCTTGTAGACGAAGCGGTTTTCACCGCCCGCCTGCACGTCTTCCACCTCCATGACCTGGTCCATGCCCGAGACTTCCTGGAACGAACAATCGACGCCCGAGGCAATGCTGCTGAAGCCCACGGAGAACGAGAAGGACACCGGCATGAAGTCGGTGCCCAAGCGTGCCGATTTCATCATGGACCGGCCCCCGGTCAGCTATTGGCGATCGTCAGGCCCTCATGGGCAATCTCGATGGTTTCCACCGCCACCTCGTTGCCCTGCGCCTTCAGGTCCGTACCCGTGATCTTGGCCGGCCATGCATTGTTCAGCGTCCAGACCATGGTCGGCTTACCGGACTCGTCCAGCAGGCTGATGATCACCGGCATGCGCTTGATGGTGTTCATCTTGATCTGGTTGAACCAGTCCCAGAACTTGTTGTCGGCCTTGAACACGCCCTTCTTCATGGTCACGTTGCCGTACTTCTTGAGGCCGGGCATCTTGACTGTCGAGAACACCGGGCTGTCGCCCTGACGGTATTCGATCTGCTGGGCCTCCACATCCAGCCCCGAAACCTCTTCGAAAGACATGACCGTGGAATCCCACTTCACCTGGAAATGAAATTTCGGAATGGGCCAAACGTTTGTCGACTGTGCCGAGCCGTCGTCTGCCATGGCAGTTCTCCGTGAGTACGCAATCTATGCAAGAAAACAATCTATCCAGGGGATGCCCCGCCCGCGCCCGGCTGCTTCCGGGCCGGCTTCAGGACTTCTGCATCTGCTGCTGGAACGTGATCTCGATGAACTCCGCCGGGCGCACCATGGCCACCAGCACCGTGACGCGCAGGATGCCCTCGAGGATGTCGTCGGGCGTCATGGTTTCGCCCAGCCCGACGTGCACGCTGAATGCATCCTCAGGTGTGGACCCCGCCAGGCCGCCGCGCTTCCAGATGCTGGTCAGGAAGTTCTGGATCATGCTTCGGATGGTGACCCACGTATTGGCGACGTTCGGTTCGAACACCAGGGCCTTGGCCGCCAGGCGGCAGGACTCCTCGAGCATGATCATCGTGCGGCGCACGTTGATGTAGCGCCAGTCAAGGCTGTTGCCATCGAGCGTGCGCGCGCCCCAGACCAGCACGCCCTCGCCGATGAAACTGCGGATCGCGTTGACCGACTTGCCCTGGGTGGTCACGTTGAGCTCTTCCTGATCGACCGCCGAGATCGACACGGACGGCGATATCACGCCGGCCAGGCTCACGTTGGCGGGCGCCTTCCAGACGCCGCGCGTGTTGTCGACCATCGTATAGATGCCGGCCATCGCCGCGCTCGGGGGAATCAGGTTGAGCTGGTGCTTGACTTCGTCGAGCACCGTGTTGAAAAGGCTGCTGACCGATGTCAGCGTCTTGTTCAGCAGCGCCTTGTTGGCCAGGATGGCGTCCTCGGTCAGCGCGGGCGTCACCGTGCCCCAGTCCTTCGAGATGTCCCCGATTGCCGCCGCCAGCTCGCGCGTTTTCGGCGCAGCGTCGTCAGGCACCGTGTCGGGCAGGCCCAGGTCGACGCGCAGCAGTTGCTGCAGCACTTCCGGGTTGGCGATGTTTTCGTAGCTGATGTCCTTGTCGCCAATCACCGTGGTGTTGAGCCACGGATAGTAGGCAGACGCGAAATCGAGGAAATTGATGCCCAGCGCGTTGCGGAACTGCGCGACCGGATCGCCGGCCGGATCGGTGCGCGGCTTGTCGCCGCCCCAGATATCGAGGATGGCCACGCGATTACGCATCTTGTCGCCGCAATGGGCCAGCATGGCCTGCTGCAGGTCGATGCAGTCGGGCTGCTTGAAGCGGATGGCCTCGGGAATCACGACCATCGTCGGCTCCTGCTCCTTGAGCAGTTCGTCGATGCCGGCCTTGAACTTGTCAAGATCGAGGTCCTGGGTGTAGTCGCCCGCCGATACGATGTAGCAGGGGCCGCCGCCATTCTGAAAGAAGTGACGCAGCGCGCGGTAGAGCATGTAGCCCCCGCCGTCCTTGCCGTCTGGCATCTGCAGCACGTAATCCTTGCCAGCCACCCGGAATGCCGGAATGGCCGAGGCATCGGTCATTTCGGCAATGTTGAAGCGCGGGAACGGCGCGTAGCCGAAGTACTGGTGGTACTCGGCCATCGAGCTGATGCGCCAGGGCTTCATGCTGAGCGGCTTGTTGCGGTTATCGGCGATCTGCGTATGTCCGATGAATGCAGGAACTGCCGTCGCCACCTCCACCACGGAGTTCGGGAAGGCGTTCTTCTCCACGATATAGACGCCAGGCGTCTTCATTGCACCCATTTCACACTCTCCCGGTGAAAACAGTTAGCGGTTGACAAATACTTCCGACACATCGCACAGCGCTCCATCGACGACCTCCCGGCGCAACGCGGCGGGACTGGCTTGCGGCAGCCGAGCCATCAGCACGCGCGCATCGCTTCCCTGCCCCCGCCGCAGCTGGAAACGATAGCCCGGCCGCTCTTGCAGCGCGAGCGGCATGGTCGAACGGACCACGGTGACCAACGTGCCGTCCGGCAGCATTTCCGGTTCCGGCGCGCCAAATGCCACGGCTCCCGCAGCATCGACGACGCTCAATGCCTGGCCCCAGTCGCCGACCAGCAGGTACTTCCAGAACGTCCGGCGCACCGGTACGAGCACGGTGTTGTCCAACGGCGCGGCAGCCAGCCAGTCCGACAGGCTCACGCAATCGCGCGGCGCCAGCGCAAGAGTCAGGCGGAACGGTCCGGCACTGGCCATCGCGCGCACGTCCGTGTAGTACGCCCAGAGCGGATCCGTCGACAGCGCCGCGAACGTCAGCCCGCATTCCGGCCACTCGGCCCTCACGCTCCACAGGCCGTCCAGGCCGCGCTCGCTGGCCATCAGCACGTAGCGGCGGGCATCGCCCCGCAGCAGCAAATCGAAGCGCGCCATCAGCGCGGCGGTGGCGTCGTCGGCCTGCAGGTGCAGCCCGCTGGGCCAGCCGCTGGCAAAGTACGGATGCCGCACCGCCAGTCCGCTTACGGCCCGATAGCCGCCAGTCATGGCCGTGCTCCCACTTCGGGTTGGCTCACTAGCGGGAAGCGGCGCTGCGTGGCGCCGGTATCCAGGCAAACCAGCCTGGCCCGGTACATCACCGAAGGCAGGTAACGCCCGCCATGAATACTCCAGAGGCTGTGCATTTCGCCAGCACTGAGGTTCTCGATGTTAAGCACGATCCGGTCGATCCGCGCATCGAGATCGGGCGAATTCTGGTGATCGAACACGGCGTTGGCCTGGAAGAACGCCATGGCGTCGGACAGGAACCGCAACGCCTCCGGGTAGTTCTGCCCGCTGAACGTCGCTGCGCACAGGATCAGCAGGTTCAGATAAAGCGGCTCCGGTCCTGCCACCTGGCTGCGATGCTCGCCCGTGGCGCCGGCGCGGACACGATGCGCGGCGGTGTCACGCTCGATGCCCCCCAGAAACAGCGCCAGCTTGTTGGCCACGAGTGGCGCCGCGGCGCCATCGAGTCCCTGCAGGTTCGACACCACGACCAGATCCTCCGCAAGCACCATGTGCCGTCGGAACATCTGGTTCAACTGGAGGGCGAGATGGCCAAGCGCACTGTCGATCATGACTGCTGATATCCGGCGGCAACGTTCCTGGCCGCGGGGCTTCCTCAAGTCCGGTTACGCGTCGATCTTGAAGCGCGCCAGGCGATCGGGCAATCAGCAGAATGCTGAGCGTGGCTTCGGAAAATCCCACGCCTGGCGAAGGGTCAGAAAAATGCCTAGGCATTTTTCCTAGAGGCAAGCTGGCAAGCCGCCCGCAGGACATGGACCAGCCCGCGCTTCAAGCGGGTGGGCGACACCGCACGCCGGCGCTGGCCTTGCCGGATCAAAAAATGTCGGGCGCACGGCCGCCATGTCCTATAGGCTACGGTTCATTCCCCATGCCCCTGCCAGGACACCATGAAGGGGCCATTGCCTCGGGCGCGCCCGAGGCTCAGCAGCGTTGACAGTCGAATCCTTTGACGGGAGTGCCCGATGCGGGAGTATGGAAAGAAGGTCAGCCGCGAGTCCGCCGAAGCCACTGACTCTGCTGATTTCACTCGGCGCCAGCCAGGGACGGGCAACGCGCTCGATACAGGCGGAGCCAGCCCACGCGTTGCGACGCAGCGGCGCCTGGCGGAGGACATCGGCAATAGCCCGCGAGTCCTTCAGCAGCGTGCCCGGATCGAGCAACTCGGCGTGGCAGGCACGTCCGAACCTTCGGCCACGCTCCGCCCCAACCGGACCGGGCTGCCGGACGCACTCAAGTCAGGGATCGAGAGCCTTTCCGGCATGTCGATGGACCATGTCCGCGTTCACTACAACTCGGCGCAGCCCGCTCGGCTCAATGCCCATGCGTATGCGCAAGGCAATGACATTCATCTGGCCGCCGGGCAGGAGCAGCACCTGCCGCACGAGGCCTGGCACGTGGTTCAGCAGGCACAGGGCCGCGTGGCGCCGACCATGCAGACACAGGGCGGCGTGCCGGTGAATAATGACTCGCTCCTCGAGCGCGAAGCCGATCGCATGGGCGACCGGGCACTGGGCACAGTCTCGCAACGTCAGCCGGCATTCCTTTCGTCCCCGACGCAGCACGCATCCAGCGGGTTGCCCGTGCAGTGCGTGGGCGGCCCGAAATTCGGTCTCGAGCCACTGGGCGATCCGGAGGCAGACAGCGACATAGCGGAGGGAATTGCTGCGCTGAAGGGCGTCATGGCTGCCTACAAGGACGAGGTCAAGACGGCGAAAACACATGCCATCGACGAATTCGAGAGTGGCGACAAGGCCGACCACAATCGTCAGGGGCGCTACACCGAGGCATTGCAGGCTGCGGAGATGACCCCGGCGCGTCTGATCACCAGACTCGCCAATGGATTGACGCATGCCAACGGATTCATCCTGTTCCGCGGCAAGCAGATCGCGCAGATTCATCAGGGTAATCTCGCCTATGTGCAATCGGCCGCGGCCAAGGACGCGAACCATTCGGCAGTCTACAAGCGCCATACCCTCGACGGCCCGAGTGGCAAGGAGTATGTGTCGTTCGGCGGCGGCTTTGTGCGGCGCTTTGCGTATCGCGGGATCACGCCGACGGAGCGCGACCAGTACAAGCGCGGCCATGCGCTCACGCCATTGAACAGAGGACACGAAACGGAGGGGCTAACCGGCTTCAAGTTCGACAAACAGACCGGTGTTCACACTGCCCGCGATCACGATCCCTCGAACAACCAGCCAACGGATCTCGAATGGCTCAATGCTCATGCGAGCACTGCGCTGGGTGCCGTGCCAAACAACCCCCACCTGCTGGCTTTCATGCAAACGCGCAAGGGCGTCAACAAGGCGTTCTCCGCCACGTCGACACCTCGCAGCATCGCTTCGAACCATGGCGCCACGTTTACGGAGTACGGCAACATCGAGATCGATCTTGCCAACGTTCCAACCGCGAATGTCACGCATCACTACAAGGCCGCGCCGTTTACCCAAGGCGGCATTGCAGGTACCTTGGGGACGCCGCCCGGCGCGAGAAACTCGTTGACGTGGGAAACCGCGCGTGCGAACGAATCCGTAGCCCGCAATCGTGAACTCGTACTGTCGTCGATCCCAAACGAGGCAGTCAGAAGACTATACGACACGCCGGAGCGAACGGCCTACGAGCAGCGGTTCGAGGAGATATACCGCAGGGACTTTGCCATCTGCGCCGGGAGATATTTTGAAGAGCTCGATCTGCCCCAGGCCACCGTCCCTCAACCCGCAGTCATTCCATACATCGAGGACCATTTCACGGCGCAGCAGGCGACATCGGATTCAGGGAGAATCTACAACCTCGCCAATGAGTACGCATTCAGGGCACTCGGCCCGCTACGAGAATATCGGGAGACTTATCTCAAGCAGTATGAAAAGGGCTGGATTGCAGGATTCGAGGAAATCGCCTACTACCATACCAACGATTTCGCTCGCCCCGACGTGCCGACGCCCGAAGCCGAAGACATCCCCGTTGAAGGCACCGGCGGTGCGGCCGGCTCCAAGAAGGGCCGCCAGGATGGCAAGGACGCCGGCAAGCTCGCTGGCATCGCAAAGTTCGGCCCGGTGGACGACTAGTTGTCGACTGCGTCAGAGAAAGGGGCGCGAAGACCCGCAGGACAAGCCCTGGAGATCGTCGCCCGTCCCTACGCCACAGCCGGGAAATCCAGCGTCGTGTCATTGACCCGGTTCACCATGTTCGTGAACAGGATTGCGCTCACCGCCTGGATCGCCTCGACCACCTGCCCGTCGCTGTAGCCAGCCGCGCGCACCGCTTCCAGGCTCGTTGCCGGCACCGTGCCGCGGGTGCTGACCAGTTCCACCGCGAAGCGCGTGAGCGCGTCGATCTTCGCATCGTCGGGGTAGCTGCCCGCGCGAAGCTGGCGTGTCTGCGTCTCGGTGTAGCCTGCCATCTTGCCCGTCAAGGTATGGGCAGCCACACAGTAGTCACAACCGCTGTGCTCGCTCACCGAGAGGTTGATGGCTTCCAGTTCGCGTGCGGACAGCGAGCCGGCCTTCAGTACCTGGTTGGTCTGCAGCGCCTGGGCCAGCACGGCCGGCGCATTGCTGCCGATGGTGGCGTAGGCATTGGGCACCTTGCCGACGGCCTTGCGAATGGCGCCAAACAGTTCGGCGGCCTGGCCGGTGGCTTGCGCGACAGGGATGGTGTGCAGTCGGGTGGTCATGATCGATCTCCGGTTCGTTCCAGGGTTGGGGGGAATCACCAGGTTTGTTTGCGGCGCTTCCTTGGACTTTATGGTAGGTGCGCCGGCGATCCGATGAGAATAGAATCAACTCATCTTTTTGCTCAATCGTCTCAGCCCATGGACAGCCTCAGTGAACTGGTCCGCCTGCTGTCTCCCTCCGGCACGGTTGACCTGCATTGCCGCGTGGCCGGCGCCTGGTCCGCGCACCACGCGCAGGCTGCTCCGGGCCATGTGCCCTATCACGTGATCCTGGGTGGTCGCGCAGAGATCGCGGTGGGCAAGGAGGTCTTGCCTGTCGCGGCCGGAGATGTCTTGCTGTTTCCGCACGGCTCAGCGCATACGGTGGCGGGGCTTGCGGGCGGCTCCCGGCGCGTGGTGGAGTCGCGCCAGTTCAACGGCGTGGTGACGGAAATCACGGTCGCCGGCGCGGCAGCGCCACTGGACATCCTGTGCGGCACCTTCGTGCTCGGCGGCTCGGCCGGCATCCTGCTGCGCACATTGCCCGAGGTACTGTGCGTTGCAACGGCAGACCAGGACGCCAGCCACGATGCCGGCTGGCTGCGCGGACTGATCGGCATGATGCATGTCGAGGCCGACCAGCCACGGCCCGGTGGCGCGGCCATCATCGCAGACCTGTCGACCGCGCTTTTCACGATCCTGCTGCGCACGCTGGTCGCCCGCAAGATGGTGGCGCAGGGACTGCTTGCGCTGATGGCCGATGCCCGCATGGCAAAAGCCGTGGACGCCGTGGTGCGGGCGCCGGAGCAACCCTGGAGCGTCGATGGCCTGGCTGCCCTCTGCAACGTCTCGCGCGCGACGCTGGCGCGGCGCTTCGCGCAACTGGGCGGCATCACGCCGCTGGAACTCGTGACCACGCTGCGCATGGAACGCGCCGCGCGACTGTTGCGGCAGGACGAACTGTCCGCGGGCACCGTGGGCGAGCGCTGCGGATATGCCTCGCAGGCCGCGTTTGGCCGCGTCTTCACCCAGTATTTTGGCGTGGGGCCCGGCGCCTACAGGCGCCAGCACCGCGAACGGCGCGGCGAGGCTCCTGCCGCCCCCTAAAGGGCGGTTCACGGCGCACCCAGGCATTCAACGGTGATCGCCATCAGCGCCTGCAGGCGCGCCAGCCGCCGCAGGTCACGGTGGCAACCGATCCACACATCGCGCCCGGGCGGCGGCCACCCCTTGCCGTGCAACTGGTGCGCGGCGGGGCGCGGGTTCGGGTTGACCTGCTCGCCAGCCGTCCTATAATTCAAGTGCTGACTGAGACACGCTGTAGCAAGGCGAAGGTAAGTCAGCGAAACGATCATGTTTCATAGATGGAGCGTGATCGTGCAGGCTGAATGCCTGCAAGTCCGAACCGGATCAGCTGACCCGGTTCGGACGCATACCCCGCGTACTGAAAGCCCCAAGCACCTGTAGAGGTGCTTTTTTGTTGGGCCCCTGACAACGCAAAGCGCCATAGGTGCGCTCGGCTCTTCCCGGGTTTCACCGGACTACAATTATTCTGGGATGTAACCCGACGCAAGCCATTGCCAGGCGACACGACGGCCCGGCGAAGGAGAGGCGATGCGGTGGCAAGGGAGGTCCGGCGTGCGCCTGAGACGCTATGCAATCGCCATTGCAGTCGTCATCGTCGGCTTCATCGTTATCGGGCTCATCGCTGACGTACTGGTCGACTGGCTGTGGTTTTCCTCGATCGGCTACGCTGACGTCTTCTGGGTGGTCCTTTCAGCCCAGGCGCTCGTCTTCATCGCCATATTCACTGTCTCGGCGAGCGCCATCTGGTTGTCGGGCTTCCTGGCACACCGTTACGCGCGCAGGCCGGTGGTCCTGCACGCGGTGCGCACCTCTGAATCTTCGTCGGAAGGGTCGGGCAGGCCGCAATTCATTGGCGAACTTGCCGACGTTGCACCGCGCATTCCCTGGCATGCCAGCATTGCCGCCGCTGCCGTCGTCATCGGGCTGATCATCGCCGCCAGCGAAATCCCGAGCTGGGACATCGCCCTTCGCTTCCTGCTTCAGGTGCCCGTTGGCGAGCGGGACCCGATCTTCGGCAAGGATATCGGCTTCTATCTCTTCTCGCTGCCGGTCTACGTTGCACTCAAGAACTGGCTGCTGCGTCTGCTGTTCTGCAGCGCGGCCGTTGCAGGCGTGATCTACGGGGTGCGCGGCGACATCGCGCTCGGGCCATCGGCCCCGGGACTCTCCCCCGCCGCTGCTGCGCATGGTTCGGCACTGCTCGGCCTGTTCTTCTTGCTGAAGGCCTGGTCCTACGGGCTCGACCGCTTTCTGCTGCTCTACGGCGATAACGGCGTCGTGGTGGGCGCCGGCTATACCGACGTCCACGTCGAGTTACCGGCCCTATGGCTGCTCATGGTGCTCTCGGTTGCCGCGTCCATCGGCTCGTGGGCCAATATGCGCCGGCGGGACTATCGAATTCCTGCCGGCGCGACCCTGCTGGTGTTCGGCAGTTCGTTCGTGTTTGCCCTGATCCTCCCCGCGCTGTTCCAGCGCTTCTATGTCAAGCCGAGCGAACTGCAGCTGGAAGCACCCTACATCCAGCACAATATCGCGCTGACCCGGAAGGCCTATGGCCTTGAGCAAATCGCGGTAAAGCCGTTCGCGGCCGAGCAGGGTCTGAATCCTGCCGCGATCCAGGCCAATCGCGCGACCATCGACAATGTCCGCCTGTGGGACGTGCAGCCACTGATGGATACGTACGCGCAATTGCAGGAGATCAGGACTTACTACAAGTTCCTCTCCGTGGACATCGACCGCTACGGGCTCCACACCGGCTATCGACAGGTCATGCTGTCCGCGCGTGAACTGGAGCCAGCGATGCTTCCGGCGAATGCCCAGACCTGGGTGAACCTGCACCTCCTGTTTACCCACGGCAGCGGCGTCGTGATGTCGCCGGTCACCGAGAAAACAACGGAAGGCCTGCCTTCCCTTTATCTGCAGGATATTCCGCCGGTCGCCAGTGGCGGCCCGACCATCCGCGAACCGCGCCTCTACTTCGGTCCAGGCCACCCGGACTACGTCATCGTAAAAGGCAGCGGGCCCGAGTTCGACTACCCCAAGGGAAATGACAACGCCTACACGACCTACAGCGGGCGCGACGGTATCCCCATCGGCAGCATCGCGCTGCGCACGCTCTTCACCTGGCAGTTTGACGACCCCAATATCCTGCTGACCGGATACATCACGGACGAAAGCCGGATCCTGCTCCACCGCAATATTCAGGACCGGGTGCGAACGATCGCCCCATTTCTCAGCCTCGACCAGGATCCCTATATCGTTGCGAGCGGCGGGCGCCTTTTCTGGATGCAGGACGCCTATACCGTGAGCCGCTGGTACCCCTATTCCCAGCCCGGCTTCGGCGACGGCTCAAACTACATCCGTAACGCGATCAAGGTGGTCATCGATGCCTACGACGGCACCGTCGGCTTCTATGTCAGCGATCCGTCCGACCCGATACTGCGAACATACCAACGCATCTTCCCGGCGCTGTTCAAGCCGCTGGCGTCTATGCCGCAGGACCTGCAACGGCATATCCGCTACCCCGAGGACCTGTTCCAGATCCAGGCGCAGCTCTATCGCGCCTACCATATGGAGGCGCCGGAAGTCTTCTACAACCGTGAGGATCTCTGGCAATTCCCTCGGGGATTGGCCAGCATCGACGGCGGGAATGCCCCCGGCACGCCCGCGGCACCCATGGCGCCGTACTACATGATCATGCGGCTCCCCGGGGAAGCCCGCACCGAGTTTGTCCTCATGCTGCCAATGGTGCCCAGCCGGCGCGACAATATGATCGCCTGGCTGGCGGCGCGTTGCGATCCACCTGAGTACGGCAAGCTCATCGTCTACGCTTTCCCAAAGGAAAAACTGGTCTACGGACCGTTCCAGATCGAGGCGCGCATCCAGCAGAACACTGAGATCTCGCAGCAGATCTCGCTGTGGAACCAGATGGGATCGCGCGTCATCCGGGGCCATCTTCTGGTCGTGCCGATCGAGAATTCGATCCTGTACATCTCTCCGCTCTACCTGCGCGCGGCGTCCGGCCAACTGCCAGAGTTAAAGCGGGTAATCGCTGCCTACGGTGACCGTGTCGTCATGGAAGAGACATTGGGCGGAGCGCTCGCAGCACTCTTCAAGGATACCGGCCCCGGAGCGCCGCCGGTATCCCGGGGCGCGGCAGACGCGCGCGCCCGCGACGCGCTCGCCCACTATGACCGCGCCATCGAGCGACTGAAGGCGGGAGACTGGAGCGGCTTCGGCTCGGAACTCGATGCGATGAGACCGCTGCTTGAAGGGCTTGGAGCCAGCCCGTCCGAAGATCGGCGGTAAGCGACTTGGATTTGCGACGAAACTTGAAGACAGTTCGTTGCGCAGCGAATCCTGCCGCATGACCAGGTTCGGGCGAACAGGTGCGCCTGTTCCCAAGGCAGGCGAGCCACCGACCGTCAGATACCGCCCAGGAATGCCCGGCCTACCTCCGGGTCGCTGCGCAACTCGGCGGCCGGACCGGCCATGGCAAGCTCGCCGGCCACCAGCACGTAGCCAATGTCGGCAAACTCGAGTCCCTTGCGCGCATTCTGCTCGACCAGCACGATGGTCTTGCCCCGTGCATGCTGCAGCTCGGCCAGCAGCTCGAACACCATGCCAACGAAGCGCGGTTCCAGTCCGATCGAGGGTTCGTCGATCAGCAGCACAGAGGGTTCCATCATCAGTGCGCGCGCGATCTCCAGCAGACGGCGCTCGCCGCCGGACAGCACGCTGGCACGCTCGCCACGCCGTCGGGCCAGCGCCGGATATTGCGCGCAAATGCCCGCAGCGGCCTCGCGTGCGTCGGCCTGGCGGCGCATCAGGTAGCCGCCCATCAGCAGGTTCTCCTCGACGGTCATATCCGGGAAGACCGAGCTGTCCTGCAGCACATAGGCGAGCCCGGCGCGACGCAGCTTCTGCGCGGGCCGCAGGTGCGTGACATCCTCACCGTTCAAGCGAACCGTCCCGGAATGGATGCGGGCGAAGCCGTAGACCGCATGCAGCAGGGTGGACTTGCCGGCGCCGTTCGGCCCGATGAGGCACAGCGACTGCCCGCTCGCCACGTGCAGACTGACGCCGTGCAGGACTTCCATGGCCCCGTATCCGGCCACGAGGCCATCGACCGCCAGCGCCGGCGAATCGCCGGCAAGCCGTTTGAGAAGCGCCGCGTCGGGCCGTTCGCGCGTGGCCGCCACTACTGCCCTCCCAGGTACGCTTCAATCACCTTCGGGTCGTGCAAGATCTGTTCCGGTTCGCCTTCGGCGAGCAGTTTCCCGTGCGCAAGGCAGTAGACATAGCCAGCCAGCTCGGCAATGACGCGCATGTTGTGCTCGATCACTAGCAGCGTGACGCCGGACTCTGCGTTCACCCGCCGCAGCAGCGCGACCAGTTCGCCGACCATGGCCGGGTTGATGCCCGCGGTCGGCTCATCAAGCAGCAGGATCCTGGGTTCGTTCATTAGCGCCATGGCCAGCTCAAGCAGCCTCTGCTGCCCGAACGACAGGTTGCCTGCGCGCCAGTCCGGCCGCGCGTGCAGCCCGACCAGTCGCAGCAGGCTGTCGGCGCGCGCCCGCGCAGCTGCAGACTCCTTTGCCCATACTGCAAGCCACCCCTCGCCCGCGTGCGGCACACTCACGAGCAGGTTCTGCCGGCAGCTCATGTTTTCGAAGATGCGGGTCTGCTGGAAGGTGCGCGCGAGACCCAACCGGGCGATCTGCGGCACGCGCAGGCGCGAGATGTCGCGCCCGTCGAACAAGATCGAGCCGCGGTCCACGGCGTGCGTGCCGGCAATGACGTTGAACAGCGTGGTCTTGCCAGAGCCGTTCGGGCCGATCAGGCCCACGATGGTCCCCTGCGGCACATGCAGCGAGATATCGCGGTTGGCGACCACGCCGCCGAAGGCCTTGGTCACGCCGCGCACGTCAAGCATGTCAGGCATGACGGGTTCCTGTCCTGGCCTCGCGGCGCTGCCGCAGCTGGCCTACGATGCCGGCGGGAAACGCCACCACGATCAGCACGATCAGCACGCCGAGCGCCACGCGCTGCCAGCGCAGCAGGTAGATCCAGAACAGCTCCTGCGTCAGGTGAAAGATCGCCGCGCCGATTACCGGTCCCCACAGCGTGCCCTTGCCGCCGAGTATGGCCATCACCACCATCCAGACGCCGAACGTGGCGCTGGCAAACGCAAGCTCGCGCGGGTCGATGAAGCCCACGAGGTTGCCTGCCAGCGCGCCGGCCACGCCAAGAAACAGCCCGCTGATGCACCAGGCCTGGACCTTGTAGCGTGTGGTGGCGAGGCCGAGCGATTCGGCCTTGTCTTCGTTGTCGCGGATTGCGTTCAGCACCAGGCCGAACGGCCGCGCGTAGATCCAGCGCAGCGCCAGCAGGACGGCAAGCGCGAGTACGAGGAGCGCGTAGTAGAAGAAGCGTTGGCGCGCCCCGATGGCGCCGGGAAAGAGCGGAAGCGCGAGCCCGGAACCAGCACCTATGAAATCCCAGCCGGCAGCTGCATCGGCACAGGCGATGCCAAGACCCAGCGTGGCGATCGCGAAGTAATGGCCGCGCACGGCCAGCAGCATCGGGCCGACCATGAGCGCGATGAGCGCGGCAACGAGTCCGGCCAGGCCTGCGCCCGCCGCAAGCGCGGTGAAGTAGCCGAGCCCTGCGTCACGCTGCACGACCGCGCACACGTAGGCGCCGATGCCGAAGAAGACGATGTTGCCGAACGAGTTGTAACCCATCTGCCCGCCCGTCACGTCCCATGTGAGTGCGAACAGGATCATCAGCCAGAGAAAGCTCAGCTGCGTCGTGAGCGCCGGCAAAAACCACGGCGCCGCCGCACAGAGCATCAGGCCCGCCAGCACCGAAGGCGTTGCAAGGCGCTTCATCGCAGGTATCGGCGCTGCCGCCGCAGCATCTGGTTGCGCCAGACCAGGATCACAACAAGCAGCGCGTAAAGGAACGCCGTCTGGTACTCGGTGCCGAGCAGGAAGCCGGCATAGTTCTCGGCGACGCCGAGCGTGCTGCCAGCCACCAGCACCGGCAGCATGTTGCCCAGGCCCGCCACCACCACGATCATGAAGGCACGCACGGTGTAGGGTAGCCCGAGGTAGGGATGCACGATCCAGGTCATCGCGACCAGGCCGCCCGCCGCACCGCAGATGGCTGCGTTCAGCGCGAACGTGGCGGCGTAGACCCGGTCGGTGTCGACGCCGAGCACGCGCGCGGCCCGCCCGTTCTGCGCCGTGGCCCGGATCGCCCGGCCCAGGCGCGCGTGGCGCAGGAACAGTCGCAACGCCGCACCCAGCGCCAGCGCGGCGGCAAAGCCGACCAGCTTGACAATTGGCACGGAAACCATGCCGCCCGCCAGCTGCGCGCTGCCAAGGCCTGCGTCGATGGTGCGCACGTTGGCGCCGAACACCTCGTTGGCGAGCTGCTGCATTACGATGGAAAGGCCGAAGGTAGCCAGCACCGAAGTGAACAGGTCACACTCGACGATGCGGAAGATCACCACGCGGTAGAGTCCCCAGCCCACGATGAACTGCACGACGGCCGCGGCCGGCACGGCGAGTGCAAGCGGCACGCCGTGCGCGGCGAGGCCGATCACCACGTAGCCGCCAAGCATCACAAATTCGCCCTGCGCCACGTTGATGATGTTCATCACGCCCCAGACCAGCGCCATGCCGTAGGCCGCCAACGCGAAGATTGCGCCGGTCAGCACGCCGTCAGCCACCAGCTGCAGGTTCAGCTCCGGCGCCTGAAGAAGGACCGTCAGATTGGTCACGGAAACTGCCGCTCGAAGCGGCCTGGCCGTACTACTTTCGTTGCGCCCACGTGGGCGCCGGGAGGATGATGCGCGACGAGGCCCAGCGAGCCGGTGCCACCACCTTGAACTTGCCACCCTGCACCTGGTACAGCACCATGGACTTGGCGATGTTCTTGCCGCTGCCATCGAACTTGAGCGGGCCGTAGAACGTCATCAGGTCCGTGGCGGCCAGCGCGTCGCGAACCTTGTCGGGATCGAACGATCCCGCGCGCTCGAAGGCATTGGCAAAGGCCAGCACGGCGGCGCTCGATTCCGCGGCCTGGTAGGGTGCCTCATAGTGATACTGCTGCTCGAACAGGCGCGCGTATTGCTCAGCCGAACCGAACCAGCGGTCCTGATAGCTGAGCGAGCGGTCCCACTGCGAGCCGCAGACCGCGAACTCGGCGGACTTGCCGAACTTCTCGATAATCTGCGCGGAGTCGCAGTGCGTGAGTGCCAGCATCGGCACGTCGACGCGCATCTCGGCCACCTGCCGCACGGCCAGCACGGCGCCCTTCTCGTGGCCGGACACGACCAGGATGTCCGGCTTCAGTGCCTTGACCTTGGTGAGCGTGGCCGACATATCGTTCAGCTCGGGCGGCAGCTTGTCGTCGATGACCACCTGCATGCCCCAGCGCTTCGCGTCCTCGACGACGCCGTCGCGCACGTCCTGCGAGAAGTTGTCGTTCTCGACGGCGATGGCGACCTTCATGCGCGCGGGCGACTTGCCGGCATGCTGCGCATTCTCGGCGGCAAGGTTAATGGCAGAGCGCAGATAGTAGTCCGAGGTGTTGAGCACCGCGAACAGGTAGCGGTAACCCTGGGTGAACAGGTTGCGGTCGGCGCCGTTGCCCTCGACCATCGGGATCTGGTATTTCTCGGTGACCGGCGCGATCGCCTTGGTGAGGCCGGAGCTGTACGGACCCAGCAGGAACTTGACGCCGTCCTGGCTGATCAGCCGCTCGGCCAGTTGCGCGCCGCGGGCCGAGGTGGACTCATCGTCGTAGTACAGGATTTTCAGCTGGTAGGATCTGCCGGCGACTTTGACGCCGCCGAGCTCGTTGATCCGCGTGACCGCGAGCGCGTATCCATCCTGGGTGTTCTTGCCGTTGGTGGAGTACTTGCCGGTCAGCGAGACCGCGGCGCCAAGGACAATCGTGTCGCCTTCCGCCTTGGCCGCCACTGGCGAGCACAGGATCAGGCCGGCTGCCGCAGCCAGCGCTGCCAGCGGCGCTGCGGGCGCCGGACGGGCGCCGCGCATGAGCCGACCAGGTTGGAAAACGTGTGTCATGTTGCCCCTCCGACTCAAGTTCAGCATAGGGCAACACGCGACGCTTTTCATTGGACAAGAGGCGGGCGGCGCACGAAGCGCGTTTTGCTACGCGGGGCGGTCCAACAAGGTACCGGTAACGGCATAAGATCTGGTGCACGTCCCTTCCTCTCCGACTTCCCTCGCGTGAAGTGCAAAGTTGCTACGCGCCGTGACTGGTGCCTATTTCGTCTCTCACTAATAACCTTGGGCATTTGGCCTGGACCAGTACGCGCACGTGCTGACCTACCTTGCCATAGTCTGGCTAGAAAATCAGCCGGGTTGCTCGTCGTCCGTCGACTCCTGGAGCAAGTGCCCGTATGCGTCAATTTCCTTCTGCGTTCGCGCCTCGCTTTCCGATATCTTCTCAGGCGTCACCTCACCGTCAATAAACTCGACCGATACCCGATACACGCGTGGATCCTTGTCCACAATTCCTTGCAAGACCTTGTCGAGTAGCTTTTCACCGGCTCGCAGGCCCAGTGGCCGTGGCACCAGCACCTTGACCAGCAGGATTTGTCCGGCGCCTGCACCCTCCGCCACTTCGGCCAGCGCAGATCTCAGATACCCCTTCAGTTTGAGGACACTCAGCTCACCGGGTATCCCAACGTGCGCTACCCGAATCGATTTCTTGGCCATGCCTTTTACTTGAGCGCGTTGTCGAAGAACGGAATATACCGCACGGATGTGAAGTGCCGATTGCTGCCGCTGGATATGAAAAATGTGCCGCTCCGCACACAGCGAGGGGGCGGCTAGCAAGATCCGTCATACATCGCAGCGTTCGAAAGCGACCGCAGAGCCTATTCTCTTCAAGAGTCCGACGTTTAACCTGATTTCGCCCCGTCGCCCGAGCAGGCTGCGCGGGGCCGGCTTGCTTGCGTCGTCTCCCGCCTCCAACCACTCGGCCACGATCACCGCGAGGACGCTGGCCAGGGACGGCGGCTGGACCCAGCACTGGAGGGACGCGACATGTCTACCAACCCGGGCCCGGTGAAGCCCATCGCGCTCGCATTGCAGGGCGGGGGTGCCCATGGCGCCTTTGCCTGGGGCGTACTTGACCGCTTGCTCGAAGACGACCGGCTCGCCATCGAAGGCGTGAGCGCCACCAGCGCCGGCGCAATGAATGCCGCGGTACTCGCCTACGGATTAATCAAGGGTGGGCCACCCGGCGCTCGCACTGCGCTGCACAATTTCTGGCAAGACGTTTCCAGCACCGCGCGGATCTATAGCCCGTTCCGCAAACTGCCATGGGAGGTTTGGATGCCTGGCGGCTATGGGCTCGACCGCTCGCCGATGTACCTGCTGACGGACTTGCTGCTGCGCGTACTCTCGCCCTACCAGTTCAATCCTTTCAATTTCAACCCGCTGCGCGACATTCTTGCCCACCACGTCGATTTCGACGCCCTGAGCCGGGACTGCCCGATCCAGCTCTACCTGTGCGCAACCAATGTCGAGACTGGCAAGGTGCGCCTGTTCTCGCGCGAGGAAATCTGTCTGAAGGCAGTGCTGGCCTCGGCCTGCCTGCCGTCCCTGTTCCAGGCCGTGGAGATCGACGGCCAGTACTACTGGGACGGCGGCTATGTCGGCAACCCCGCCATCTTCCCACTGATCTATCACTGCGGCACGCGGGATGTGGTGATCGTCCATATCAACCCGATCGTTCGCAAGGGCGTGCCGAAGACCGCAGCGGAGATTCTCAATCGCATTAACGAAGTCAGCTTCAATTCTTCGTTGATCCGCGAGCTTCGTGCGATCAGCTTCGTCACCACGCTCATTCAGGAGGGCAAGGTAGACCGGGGCGAGATGAAGGAAATGCTGATCCACGCAATCCGCTCGGACCAGACCATGACGGCGCTCGGGGTGTCCAGCAAGTTCAATGCGGACTGGGACTTTCTTTGCCACCTGCGCGACCAGGGGCGCAATGAGGCCGAGCATTGGCTGGTGCAGAACTACAGCGCAATCGGCGAACGTTGCAGCGTCGATTTGCGCAAGGAATTCCTTTAACGGAGTGGTCACGTCTTCGAAGCGGGCGGTCCACTGGGGCGGTCCACTTTCGCTAAACCAGGGAATCCCGGATCATGATTAGGCTATGCAAACCGACCCCACATCCAACAGTCGCAAGGTGAGAAAATGAGCACCCAAGGAAGCACGATTCGTCTGGCCGTCCACTCGCGCGAGAACGGCAAACTGGTGTCGGCACGCGAAGCCGTGCGCCTGATCCGCGACGGCGATACCGTGGCAACCGGCGGCTTCGTCGGCATCGGCTTCGCGGAAGAAATTGCCGTCGCCATCGAGGAACTTTGCCTGGCGCAGGACGACGAGGCGCCAGTCACCCTGACAAAGCCCGGCAACCTGACCCTGGTCTACGCCGCCGGGCAAGGAGACGGCAAGGAACGGGGCCTGAACCATTTCGCGCTGCCCGGCCTGGTGAAGCGGGTGATCGGCGGACATTGGGGCCTGGTGCCGAAGCTCCAACAGCTCGCGGTCGGCAACCAGATCGAAGCCTACAACCTGCCGCAGGGCGTGATCACCCACCTGTTCCGCGATATCGCGGCCGGAAAGCCGGGCCACCTCTCGCGCGTCGGACTCGGCACCTTCGTCGATCCGCGCTTTGGCGGCGGCAAGCTGAACGAGCGCACCACCGAGGATCTGGTCGAGCTGATGCGCATCGGTGATCAGGACTACCTCTTCTACAAGGCCTTCCCGATCAACGTCGCAATCGTGCGCGGCACCACTGCCGATCCGGACGGCAATATCACCATGGAGCGCGAAGCCCTGACGCTGGAAGCGCTGGCGATCGCCATGGCCGCGCACAACTGCGGCGGCCTGGTGATCGTGCAGGTGGAGCGCATCGCCGAAAGGGGCTCGCTCAATCCGCGCCAGGTGAAGATCCCCGGTGTGCTGGTGGACTGCGTGGTCCTGGCGCAACCAGAGAACCACCAGCAGACCTTTGCCACCCCTTACAATCCGGCCTTCTCCGGCGAGGTCCGCGTGCCAGTGAGCAGCGTGGCGCCGATGCCGATGAGCGAGCGCAAGGTGATCGCCCGGCGCGCGGCGATGGAACTGAAGCCGAACAGCGTGGTGAATCTCGGCATCGGCATGCCCGAAGGCATCGCCAACATCGCCAACGAGGAAAGGATCCTCGACCTCATGACGCTCACGGCGGAGCCTGGCGTGATCGGCGGCATCCCTGCCGGAGGGTTGAACTTCGGCGCGGCAACCAATCCGCACGCGATCATCGACCAGCCTTATCAGTTCGACTTCTACGACGGCGGCGGGCTCGATCTCGCCTTCCTTGGGCTGGCGCAGGCCGATCGCATGGGCAACCTGAACGTATCCCGATTCGGGCCGCGCCTGGCCGGCGCCGGTGGCTTTATCAACATCAGCCAGAATGCGAAGAAGGTTGTGTTCGTCGGCACCTTCATGGCGGGCGGCGGCGAGATCGCGGTCGTCGATGGCAAGCTCCACATCCACCGCGATGGCATCGCAAAGAAGTTCGTCCAGGAAGTGGAGCATCGCACGTTCTCCGGCCCTCACGCGGCCGCGGCCCTCAAGCCGGTCCTCTATATCACCGAGCGTTGCGTATTCGAGCTGAGCGCGCAAGGCCTGGAACTCATCGAGATTGCGCCCGGCGTCGATCTGGAGCGCGACATTCTCGCCAAGATGGACTTCGCGCCGATCGTGCGCTCGCCAGCCCTGATGGATGCGCGGATCTTCAGCCCTGAGCCGATGGGACTGCGCGCGGACGTATTGCGCCTGCCGCTGGATGCGCGCGTCAACTACGACGAGGAAAAGAACATCCTGTTCCTGAATTTCGAGCAGCTCGAGGTGAAGCACCCAGAGGACATCGCGGCGATCCGCGCACAGGTATGCCGCGTTTGCGAGCCACTGGGCCATAAGGTCTATACCGTGGTCAACTACGAAGGTTTCGTTCTTGACCGCAGCGTGGAGGATGCCTATGTCGAAATGATCGAGGAAATGGTGCAGCGCTTTTATATCGGCGTGACCCGATTCACCACCAGCGGCTTCATGCGCGCCAAGCTCGGTGACACCCTCGCCCGACGCGGGCTCGCTCCCTATGTCTATGAGACCGAGGCCGAAGCGAAGGCGTCCTTGCGCGATCAGTCGGCAGGCCACTGACGCGGACAGGGCCGGAAATGAGAGCAAGAGCTCTGGCAGCCTGCTGAAGTACCTCGCTCACGAGTCAGCGCATCGACATGTCGAAACATTGATCTGGGAACTCGACACGATTCACTCTTCCCCAAGGGGCCTGTCGGCTTCTTCACCTACCCTGACCATCCCAGTTCGCTGACGCCAGACGGATGTCGTCTCGCGTCCTCTCGCATCCGCATGAAAACGGCACGGCGGCGCTCGAAGCACTGGTCGATAGCCAATCCGTTGCCCGGCTCGCATCACCATGGGTGTTGAAGCCCTTTGTGTCGAGTCGAAGCCCCAATTCCGCAGAAAGCCGTCACTTAAGGGATTACTTATAGAGCGACAAAGAATCGCTGAATTTACCTTAAGTTGGCAGGAGGATATCTTTGGGTAAAGGTGCTGGTCGTACCGGTGACTCTCGGGGTCGCTGTGACGCTTCCCAACGCCTGGAGACAATCAAACACGCCAGACAAGGCGACGAGTCCGACAAGGATGGCTCTCAGTTCCACTGCGCAACACCCTGCGCAGAGGCTTCAGCACGCGCGTCAGCAAACCTTGTCAGACAAAAAAAACGGAGATCCCCAACCCCTGGTCAGCCGGGATTGGCGGAAGGGACGATGAGACCACGATGACCTACACCACCCATTTCGGACGTCGCCAATTCCTCAAGATTCTTGGCGCCGGGTCTGTTGCCGTTACAGCCTCGGCCTTGGGCATGGGCACAGCGTGGGCACAGGCTCCGGCCGGCGTGCGCCCCTACAAGCTGCTGCGCGCCAAGGAGACGCGCAACAACTGCACCTATTGCTCGGTCGGGTGCGGCCTCCTGATGTATTCACTGGGTGATGGCGCCAGGAACGCGAAACCCCGCATCTTCCACATCGAGGGGGATCCCGATCACCCGGTCAGCCGCGGCTCACTCTGCCCGAAAGGTGCGGGGCTGCTGGACATGGTGCATTCAAAAAACAGGCTGCTCCATCCAGAATACCGCGCGCCGGGGTCGAAGGAGTGGGTGCGCATCAGTTGGGACGATGCGACCAAGCGCATCGCCCGCCTGCTGAAGGACGACCGCGACAAGAACTTCATTGCGCGCAACGGGAAGGGCCAGCTGGTGAACCGCTGGCTGAGTTCGGGCATGCTCGCCTCGTCAGCGGCGTCCAACGAAACGGGGGTGCTCGACTTCAAGTTCGCCCGCTCGCTGGGCATGCTGGCGCTGGACTGTCAGGCGCGCCTGTGCCACGGGCCAACGGTTTCGGCGCTGGGACCGTCGTTCGGCCGCGGCGCGATGACGAACCACTGGGTGGACATCAAGAACGCCAATGTCGTCATCGTCATGGGCGGTAACCC